>OOAY01000016.1_pt1 | contig 163463 bp, 105 predicted proteins | sample 1670961 | NCBI WGS metagenome assembly OOAY01 (sample SAMN06348108, study PRJEB24527) | human gut metagenome | biome: human gut; feature: ankylosing spondylitis patient; material: feces | host: Homo sapiens | place: China | collected 2015-10
TGGATCGTAAAGGTGGGTTGGACTGGTATGATTATGGAGCGAGGATGTATGATGCTGCATTAGGGAGATTTATGAAAACTGATAGATTTTCAGAGAAGTATGTTTCTTTATCACCTTATCAATATGGCGCAAATAATCCGGTGAATAATATTGATGTGAATGGAGATAGTATTTGGTATACTCGGAATGGTGATATTGTCACTATGTATGTAACTGCAAAGATATTTAATAATTCAAGTGATAATATAAATATGGCTAGAGCTGCCAAAGATATAGTTTCTGATATAAAAAGTACCTATGAAGGAAAATTTGAATGGAGCGATAATAAGACTTACAATTTAAAGGTTGATATGGATCTTAAAGTTGCAACTTCTATGAAAGATGTCGAAAACTCTGATCATTTATTTGTATTAGCAGATAGCGATAGTAAAGGAGCGCGTGGAGCAACAAGTATGTTAGGTGGAAAGGTTATGACTTTGGCTTCAAGCGATTTTGCTAATAATAATTGGTTGTCGAATAATTTGTCTTATAATAAAACTTTTACAGCTACTCATGAGTTTGGGCATGCAATTGGATTATCACATTCGCAGAATCCATTTAATATAATGAAGCAGGGAGGAGTTGTTCACAACAGCAATAGCAACCAAAGAGTTATCATGTTGCAGCAACAAAATAATCTAAATAAAGGTAGCAATTATTTAGAATATATGGGTAGAAAAATACCTTATCCATATATTCATTATAATAATCTTGTTGTCGATATATATAATTTAGGTCTTAAATGGCGATAATGTAGATGAAATTATGAAAGGGAAAAAAAAATAATAACGATAGGAATAATATTATGTGTGTGTTGTGTGTGTGTTACATCCAGAACTGCGTTAATATTTGTAGGTAACTCTTATGAAAATAGCAAAGAAATTAATGTTACTATTTCGGTGGATGATAAGGTATTATATAATGGCTTTTTAAAAGCTTATGAGATTCCAATGCTGTTGGAAAAGAAGAAAATGAGGGTCGGCTTTTACAAGGTTTCTGCGAAATGTAATAATATCCAAGTGCAGCATAGATTCTTTTATTTTTTTCAGAAAACTATTTGGATTGATTTTGATTTTGCAACTAATGACATATTATTAGTTTCGAAATTTTATAAACAAATACCATTATAATTTTATGTTATCTGTCTTATCGTAATATAAAGTTAATAAAACAGTCTTGCTCTGATATATAAGTTGTCTAAACTAAATCAGCATATTAGAGCAAGATTATTTTGTATGATGCAGCTATTGGATGTTGGTATGTAGTAGATCCGGAGTCTGAGAGATATCATTCGTTAAATCCTAACAATTACTGTGTAAATCTCTAGAGAAGGGCGGGTTAGTACAAATAGTAAGATGCCCTTTTATATTTCAAAAAGCTAGTATAATCTAACTGATATTTTATTTTTTTTCTTCTCGATAGCCTATTTCTATATGCAATTCTCCCCTTTTTCTTTCTTTTTTCTCATAAGAAAGAATATATTTGTACCTAAGTTAAATGAAAACCAGCGTATGATATGATAACAACCCAGTTGCTTCGCCCTGAAAGTATTGTTGTAGTAGGGGCTTCGAATAATGTACATAAGCCGGGTGGCGCAATATTAAAGAACTTGATAAACGGAGGTTATCAGGGAGAACTTCGGGCGGTAAACCCGAAGGAGAAGGAAGTACAAGGAGTTCCCGCCTTTGCAGATGTGAAAGATCTTCCTGATACGGATTTGGCAGTATTGGCTGTGCCTGCCGGACTGTGTCCCGATATTGTGGAAACATTGGCTAGTACAAAACAAACTCGGGCGTTTGTCATACTCTCTGCCGGATTTGGAGAAGAAACGCATGAAGGGGCGCTATTGGAAGAACGTATCCTGGAAACTGTGAATAAATACGGCGCTTCGCTGATTGGACCTAATTGTATCGGTTTGATGAATACCTGGCATCATAGCGTGTTCAGCCAACCTATCCCTAACCTGAACCTGAAAGGAGTTGATCTAATCTCCAGTTCCGGTGCAACAGCGGTGTTTATTCTGGAAAGTGCGGTGACGAAAGGATTGCAATTTAATTCTGTCTGGTCGGTAGGTAATGCCAAACAGATCGGTGTAGAAGATGTCTTGCAATTTATGGACGAGAACTTTGATCCCGAGAAAGATTCACATCTGAAATTGCTTTATATTGAAAGTATTCAGAACCCGGACAGATTATTGTTTCATGCTTCCTCTTTGATAAGAAAAGGATGTAAGATTGCTGCTATCAAGGCCGGAAGTTCGGAGAGCGGAAGCCGTGCGGCGTCTTCTCATACGGGAGCGATTGCAAGTTCCGACTCAGCGGTAGAGGCGTTGTTCCGTAAAGCAGGAATTGTGCGTTGTTTCTCTCGCGAGGAACTGACGACCGTAGGTTGTGTATTTACTTTACCCGAATTGAAAGGAAAGAATTTTGCCATTATCACTCATGCCGGAGGACCGGGGGTAATGTTGACAGATGCGTTGAGTAAAGGCGGTTTGAACGTACCGAAGCTCGAAGGCGAATTGGCGGAAGAACTGAAAACTCAACTTTTTCCCGGTGCTGCCGTTGGAAATCCGATAGATATTCTGGCTACCGGGACACCGGAGCATTTGCGTCTCTGCATTGATTACTGTGAAGAAAAGCTTGAAAACATAGATGCCATGATGGCTATCTTCGGAACTCCGGGATTGGTTACTATGTTTGAAATGTATGATGTGCTTCACGAGAAGATGCAAACTTGCAAGAAACCGATTTTCCCGATTCTTCCTTCTATCAATACTGCCGGAGCTGAAGTTGCAGCGTTTCTTGCTAAAGGGCACGTGAACTTTGCCGATGAAGTGACACTCGGGACGGCCCTTTCGCGTATCGTTAATGCTCCTAAACCGGCTGTTCCTGAAATAGAATTGTTTGGAGTGGATGTCCCGAGGATTCGTCGTATTATTGATTCGATTCCGGAAGACGGATATATCGAGCCTCATTATGTACAGGCATTGCTCCATGCGGCAGGTATCCCGTTGGTAGACGAATTTGTTTCGGATAATAAGGAAGAGATCGTAGCCTTCGCCCGCCGATGTGGATTCCCCGTAGTGGCTAAGGTTGTCGGTCCGGTGCATAAATCGGATGTCGGCGGAGTGGTGCTGAATATTAAAAGCGAGCAACACTTGGCGCTGGAATTTGACCGGATGATGCAGATCCCTGATGCCAGGTCGATAATGGTGCAGCCTATGCTGAAAGGGACAGAACTGTTCATTGGTGCGAAATATGAGGAGAAGTTCGGCCATGTAGTGCTTTGCGGTTTAGGGGGTATTTTTGTGGAAGTGCTCAAAGATGTATCTTCCGGTTTGGCTCCGCTTTCTTATGAGGAGGCTTATTCGATGATTCACTCATTGCGCGCCTATAAAATCATCCAGGGAACGCGAGGCCAGAAGGGAGTAAACGAGGATAAATTTGCTGAAATTATTGTCCGTTTGTCTACCTTGCTCCGGTTTGCAACGGAAATCAAAGAAATGGATATCAATCCGCTTCTCGCAACGGAAAAGGCTGTTGTGGCCGTAGATGCACGTATTAAAATAGAGAAATAAGACTATTTTTTCATTCATTGGGACGTATCTTCTATTTTTCGATTGTTATTTCACCTACATTTGGTAAGTTGAATAAAAGAAGTGTTATAAACCGAATATATGAAAAAAATTATAATAACGTTTATTTCTTTAATAATTGGAATTCTTAGCCGTGCACAAACGGTTAATGAACATTATTATTTTAAGAATCTTAGTAGCCAGAATGGGTTGTCACAAAACACAGTCAGTGCTATCTTGCAGGACTCGAAAGGTTTTATGTGGTTTGGTACGAAAGATGGATTAGATCGATATGATGGGGTATCTTTCCGGCATTTTAAGTACGATAGAAACAATCCGAGAAGTCTGGGCAATAATTTTGTGACTTCTCTTTATGAAGATATCGAAGGTAATATCTGGGTAGGGACTGATGTGGGAGTCTATATCTATTATCCGGAGAAAGATACTTTTCGTCATTTTGTAGAACAGAGTGACAAAAACACAAGGGTGGAACGAGCCGTTGCTATGATTTCAGGAGACAGTCAGGGAAGGGTATGGATAGCTGCAGAGGCGCAAAACTTGTTTTGTTATGATTTGAAAAAGCAAACCTTGAGAAACTATATTCTGACCGATCATCCATTGGTCTCTACCAATGTGAAATGCCTGACGGTTGATAATAGTGGTACTATCTGGATTGGCTTCTACGGTGACGGATTGTTTTATTCGAAAGATGAGTTGAAAACTCTTCATCCTTATATATCACCTATTGATAATGAGGAAACTTATAATAATGACGTTGTGAGCGAAATACTCCCGGGAGCATACAATTGTTTATATATTGGTTCTTTAAAAGGAGGAGTGAAAGAATTGAATCTGACTTCGGGTAAATTACGGGATTTGTTGTTGAAAGATGAAGATAATGAATCCATCTATTGTCGGACATTACTTTTTGCTACGGATAATGAGTTATGGATAGGTACAGAAAGCGGAGCTTATATTTATAATCTCCGTACGGGGAAGTATACGCACTTGCGTAGTTCTGAGTATGATCCCTATTCTTTGTCTGATAATGCAATTTATTCTTTTTGCAAAGACCGTGAAGATGGTATATGGATCGGTTCGTATTTTGGCGGAGTAAACTATTATCCGCGCTCGTATACCCATTTTGAGAAATATTATCCGAAAGGAGAGGAAAATAGTCTGCATGGTAAGCGGGTACGTGAATTTTGTCGTGATAACTATGGTGTGTTATGGATTGGTACGGAAGATGGCGGGTTGAACCGTTTTAATTTGAATACAAAAGAATTTTCTTTTTTTGCTCCTAGTGCGGGATTTACCAATATACATGGGTTATGTTTAGTGGACGATAAACTTTGGGTTGGCACATTCTCTAAAGGATTGAAGATTATAGATACCCGTACAGGGACTGTTTTGAAGACATATCAGAAGAACAGCTCTCCCCGTTCTTTGATTGATAATAGTATTTTTGCAATTTGTAGAACCGCCACAGGTGACATCTACTTAGGAACGATGTTCGGACTGGTCAAATATAATAAGCAATCGGACGATTTTGACCGTATACCGGAATTGAATGGGAAGTTTGTATATGATATAAAGGAAGATTCCGGTGGTAATATCTGGTTGGCAACTTATGCTAATGGTGCTTATTGTTATAATGTGAACGATCGGAAATGGAAAAACTATGTGCATGATGAAAAAGATACCACAAGTCTTTCATATAATAAGGTTTCTAGTATTTTTGAAGATTCCTATCACCGGATTTGGTTAACAACTCAGGGAGGAGGTTTTTGCTTATTTCATCCGGAGTCAGAGACGTTTACTAGTTATAACTCAACTGACGGACTACCTAGCGATGTTGTTTATCAGATTGTAGAGGATAAAGATGGACAGCTGTGGCTAACAACTAACAATGGACTTGTCTATTTTCAGCCAAAAACTGAAACGATGAAAGTATACACTACTGCCAATGGTCTGTTGGGTGATCAGTTTAACTATCGGTCCAGTTTTGAAGATGAAAATGGAATGATTTATTTTGGTGGAATTGATGGTTTTATAGCTTTTAATCCTAAAAGCTTCTCGGAGAATAAGAATCTTCCCACAGTAGTGATTACAGATTTCTTGCTGTTTAATAAAGAAGTGTATGCAGATGAACCTAATTCGCCTTTGGAAAAGAATATCACTTTTTCTGATAAGATAGTACTCCGGGCTGATCAGAATTCATTTTCTTTCCGCATCTCGGCTCTTGGTTATCAAGCTCCCGGAATGAATAAACTGATGTATAAATTGGAAGGGTTTGATAATGAGTGGTTATCTATCGGTGAGAGTCCGTTGATAACCTATGCTAATCTGCGTTATGGTGATTATGTATTTCGGGTGAAAGCTGCAAATGACAATGGCGTTTGGAATAATAATGAAATCTCGTTGAGCATCCGGATTTTACCTCCTTTCTATCTGTCAATTTGGGCTTATTGCATTTATATACTTTTGATTATTGGATGTTCCGTTTATTTGATTCTTTATTTAAAACGCCGTAGTAATAGAAAACATCATCGGCAAATGGAGAAATTTGAGCAGGAGAAGGAACGTGAAATATATTATGCGAAAATAGATTTCTTTACGAATGTAGCTCATGAGATACGTACTCCTTTGACGTTGATTAATGGTCCTCTGGAGAATATTCTTCTGAAAAAGACGGTGGATCCTGAGATACGGGAGGATTTGAATATCATGAAACAGAATACGGAACGGTTGTTAAGTTTGACGAACCAGTTGCTGGATTTCCGTAAAACAGAGAGTCAGGGATTCCGCTTGAACTTTGCCGAGTGTAATGTTACTGAGGTACTGAAAGAAACTTATAACCGTTTTACATCTTTGGCGAGACAGAGAGAACTGGACTTTGTATTGAATGTAGGCGAACAGGACTTCTATGCACATGTCAATAAGGAAGCATTTACTAAGATTGTTAGTAATTTGTTGAATAATGCTGTGAAATATGCAGAAACATATGTACATGTGTTTTTGGAAATGAACGGGATAGGAGAAAAGAGGATGTTTTATATTCGTACAGTGAATGATGGCGTTATCATCCCGAATGAAATGAAAGAGGAAATCTTTAAACCTTTTGTCCGTTTCAATGAAAAAGAAGATGGTAAAGTTACCACAGGAACAGGAATCGGATTAGCTCTCTCACGTTCATTAGCTGAATTACATCAGGGAAGTTTGATGATGTTGGAAGGTGAAGAGGCAAATGTGTTCTGTCTGTCGCTTCCTGTGGAACAGGATAGTGTAATAAAGCTGACTTCGGAATATAAATCCGTAGAAGAGGAGAATGTGGTGGAACGGCGGACGGAACTAGCGGACAGCAGGGGAGACAAACCGGTAGTGTTGGTAGCGGATGATAATCCGGATATGTTGTCTTTCATTGTTCGTCAGTTGGAAAGTAATTATGTCGTTGTGACTGCCAATGATGGTGTGGAAGCATTGAAAGTATTGGATAATCAGGAGGTTTCATTAGTGGTAAGTGATGTTGTTATGCCTCGTATGGATGGATTTGAATTGTGCAAGTTGATAAAGTCTAAATTGGATTATAGTCATATTCCGGTGATTTTGCTTACTGCTAAAACGAATATTCAATCAAAGATAGAAGGGTTGGAATTAGGGGCAGATGCATATATTGAAAAACCTTTTTCTGTTGGGTATTTACAGGCTTGCATCGCCAATCTGATCAATAGTCGTGAAAAGTTGCGGCAAGCTTTTGCCCAATCTCCTTTTGTTGCAGCTAATACGATGGCTTTGACAAAAGCTGATGAGGAGTTTATGAAAAAGTTGAATGAAATCATTCAGAATAATTTGCATAATCCGGATTTTAGTATGGATGATATAGTAGACTCTTTAAATATGAGTCGTTCTAATTTCTATAGGAAAATTAAAGGTGTACTTGATTTAAGTCCGAATGAATATCTACGGTTGGAAAGATTGAAACGGGCTGCTCAGTTATTGAAAGAGGGAAATGGGCGGGTAAATGAAATTTGTTATATGGTAGGCTTTAATTCTCCTTCCTATTTCTCTAAATGTTTTCAAAAGCAATTTGGTGTACTCCCTAAGGAGTTTGCCGGTTAAGTTTATTATTTGGTTCTCACAAAAGTATTGGTGTTGTATATAGATATCTGCAGGGTATATATCCTGCAGATCGTAGATTTATGTGCTTGATAGATAGAGGGATTAGAGCGCTGTAATAATGCAGCGGAGGAGCTTTATATCTTTCTAAAAAATAGGCTAATATGATAATTTATGGGATATTTGTTCCATTTATATTTCATTTGAAACGAATTTGCTATTCTTTCTTTTGTTTGAGACAGTATTGCGATTTATTGGGATATTTATTTTATCAGGAAATCCTCTCATCCGTTAATTTTGCCTATGTTAATCAATCAAAAATACTATGATAAAACCATTGCATCAATTAAAGAAGCTTTTTATCCTTTGTGGGCTTCTTATCAACTGGTATCGGGAATATTTATAATGAAATAACCTTTTTATTAATAATTATGAAAACAAAAACAAGAGATCTAAGCACATGCTTAAAAAGGCGGTTGTGGATTGTAGGTGTATGTCTGACGACCTTTTCTTTTCTTTCTGTATCTGTTGCATATGCAGTCAGTGATAATCAGACTGTCCAGCAGCAAAAAAAGGGAATGGTGATTAAAGGTAAGGTTTTGGGTACAGACGGTGAACCTATTATCGGTGCATCTGTATTGGTGAAAGGCTCTACTACTGGAGTTGTTACTGATTTGGATGGTAACTATACACTGTCTAACGTTTCTAAAGGAGCTATTTTGGAATTTAGTTATGTAGGTTATGTAAAGCTGACTAAAACCGTAGGAAATGAAACAACCATAAATGCAATTCTGTATGAGGACTCTCAGATGTTGGAGGGAGTTGAGGTTGTGGCTTTTGGTACACAGAAAAAGGAGAGTGTTATTGGTGCTATTTCAACCGTGAAAGTGGCGGAACTGAAAACACCCTCCAGTAATCTTACGAATGCACTTGCCGGGCGTATTGCAGGAGTAATCTCTTATCAGAGAACTGGTGAACCGGGGGTGGATGACGCCTCTTTCTTTGTTCGCGGTGTTACAACTTTCGGATATAAAAAAGATCCGTTGATTTTGATTGACGGCATTGAGTTAACTTCTACCGATCTGGCTCGTTTACAGCCAGATGACATCGCCAGCTTTTCTATTATGAAGGATGCTACTGCTACCGCTCTTTACGGTGCCCGTGGTGCAAATGGTGTGATTCTGGTGAAAACCAAAGAAGGTCAGAAGGGAAAAGCACGGTTAAGCTTAAGAGTTGAGAACTCAATATCCACTCCGACTCAAGAGATAGAATTGGCAGATCCTGTTACTTATATGCGTCTGCACAATGAGGCCTATTTAACTCGTAATCCGTTGGCGCCGTTGATGTATTCTGAGGAAAAAATAGACAATACTGTACCGGGGGCGGGATCTGTAATTTATCCGGCTACGGATTGGAGAAAGGAATTATTAAAAGATTTTACGATGAACCAGCGCGTCAACCTGAATATTACAGGTGGTGGTGATGTCGCACGTTACTATGTGGCAGCTTCGTATAGTCAAGACAATGGTATTCTGGAGGTTGATAAGAACAGTAATTTTAATAATAATATCAAGCAGAGAGTTTATACTCTTCGTTCTAATGTAAATATCAACGCTACCAAGACAACAGAATTGATTGTCCGTCTAAGTGGTGTGTTCGATGATTATAACGGACCGTTATATGGTGGTTCGGCTATGTACAATCTGATTATGAAGAGTAATCCGGTATTGTTTCCCGCTAAATATCCCAAAGATGAAGCTCATGCATACACGAAACATACTTTATTTGGTAATGCTGAAAATGGACAATATTTGAATCCGTATGCAGAAATGGTAAGAGGATATAAAGAATCCGGACGTTCTAATTTGAGTGCGCAGTTTGAAGTGAAACAGGATCTGAAATTCTTGACGGAAGGTTTATCGGCACGCTTGTTGTTTAATACTTCCCGTATCTCCAGTTATGATGTTTCACGTAAACTGAATCCATATTATTATAAGATGACTAATTATGATTATCTGACCGGTGATTATGCCATTGATATCATTAATCCGGATGATGGTTCGGAATATCTGATTTATGATCCGGGTGGTAAGAGTATTACGGCTAATATGTATATAGAGGCTGCATTGAATTATAATCGTGATTTCGGAAAACATGGAGTAGGCGGATTATTAGTCTATCAGTTGAGAAATAACCTTCAGCCGAATGCAGGCTCGCTTCAGGCATCTCTGCCTTACCGCAATGTCGGTTTATCGGGGCGTTTCACTTATGCATATAATAATCGTTATTTTGCAGAGTTCAACTTCGGTTATAATGGTTCCGAACGCTTCCATAAAAGTAAACGGTTCGGTTTCTTCCCTTCTGCCGGTTTGGCATGGGTTGTTTCTAATGAGTCTTTTTGGGATCCATTTAAAGATGTAGTATCCAAGTTGAAATTGAGAGCGTCTTATGGTATTGTTGGTAATGATGCTATCGGAAGCGGGCGTTTCCTGTATTTGTCGGATATCAATATGAATGATAGTAAGTATGGGGCAAACTTCGGATATAATTATGATTATCATCGGGATGGTATTTCGGTAAAGCGATATTCTGATCCTGAAATTACATGGGAAAAGTCTGCTAAAACAAACTTTGCACTTGAGTTCACTTTATTTAATGATTTGAATGTGACGACAGAGTATTATACGGAACGCCGTAAGAGTATTTTGCAACAACGAACTTCGATCCCGGCATCTATGGGACTTTGGGTACAACCTTATGCAAACTTGGGAGAGGCCAAGGGGCACGGAGTTGACTTATCGTTAGATTATAATAAATATTTCGCCAATAAATCATGGTTGCAGTTGAGAGGAAACTTTACTTATGCGACAAGTGAATATATGGTATATGAGGATTATGAATATCCGGGAGCATGGTGGAAACAGAAAGTGGGTTATCCAACTAATCAGACTTGGGGATATATAGCAGAAGGTCTATTTGTTGACGACAATGAAGTGGCTAATTCTCCTGTGCAATTTGGAGAATATGGTGCAGGTGATATTAAGTATCGTGATGTGAACAAGGATGGTAAGATTACTGATCTCGATCAGGTACCTATCGGATATCCGAAAGAACCGGAAATTGTATATGGTTTTGGTGCCTCTTATGGATATAAGAATTGGGATATATCAGTGTTTTTCCAAGGATTGGCTAGAGAATCATTTTGGATTGATTATAATAATGTATCTCCATTTTTTAACACGGTTGATACAAAAGTTGTAGGTAATAGAGTTGGGCATAATGCACTTGCAAAGTTTATTGCAGATAGTCATTGGTCGGAGGATAATAGAGATGCTTATGCGGTATGGCCGAGATTAAGCCCGACTTCTATTGAGAATAACAGTAAAACGAGTACTTGGTTTATGCGTGATGGTTCGTTCTTGCGTTTAAAACAATTGGAGATTGGTTATACTATTCCTGAAAAAGTGACTAATAAAGTAGGAATCAAGAACCTTCGATTCTATGTTACAGGAAACAATCTATTATGCTTTAGTAAATTTAAACTTTGGGATCCTGAAATGGCAGGTTCCGGCTTAGGTTATCCTGTACAGCGTGTGTATAATATAGGACTAAATTTAACTTTCTAAATTTGATATAAAATGAAAAAAATACAACTGTTTATATTAAATTGTTTGATTATTGCTTTATCTTCATGTGATTCATTCTTGGATATTGTTCCGGATGATATTGCTACAATCGATAATGCATTTACAATGAGGGCGCAGGCGGAGAAATATTTGTTTACCTGTTATTATTATCTTCCAGCTCATGGCCTGTTGGAGGCAAATCCGGCAATTGCCGGTGGTGACGAACTGTATATTACGGAGTCTTTTCGTAGTGCAGCACACGTACATGCATGGTATATTTCACATAATATGCAAAGTTCGGCAAGACCACGCTGTGATTATTGGACCGGAGCCGATCAACAGAATAACAAATCATTGTATCAAGGAATCAGTGACTGTAATATCTTTCTGGAGAATATTCAGAAGGTACCTGATATGACACAAGCAGAGAAAGACCGTTGGGCGGCAGAAGTACGTTTCTTGAAAGTCTATTACCATTATTGGCTGATTAGAATGTATGGACCAATTCCCATTATGGATCGGAATATTCCGGTAAATGCAAGTGAGGATGAAGTAAAGGTTTTTAGGAGTACTATAGACGAATGCTTTGATTATGTAATCAATTCTTTAACCGAGATTATCAACAGTAATCATTTGCCTGATAAGATAATGAATGAGGCTGAAGAGTTGGGACGAATTACTCAAGGAATTGCAATGGCAATAAAAGCCGAAGTGATGGTAACTGCTGCCAGTCCTTTATTTAATGGAAATGCTGATTATAAAGGATATACTGATTCCAGAGGTATTGAACTATTCAATCCGAATAAATCGGAACAGGCCAAAAAACAGCGTTGGATAGATGCTGCGGAAGCTTGTAGGCAGGCTATTGATTTTCTGAAAGCTCAGGGACATGATTTATATAAATATACTTCTCTTGAATACACAATATCCGATCAGACCCGTGCGAAAATGAATATTCGTAACATTGTGACGGAAAAGTGGAATCAAGAAATTATTTGGGCTAATTCAAATAGTATTATCGGACAGTTACAGGATCATGCTATTCCACGTGGATTGGAACCGGGAAAAGAAGGAAATGCGAGTGTTGGTGGTAATTTGGCTGTCCCTCTAAAAATAGCAGATTTGTTTTATACAAAAAATGGAGTTCCTATTACAGAAGATAAGACATGGAATTATGATGATCGTTTTGAATTGAGAAAAGCAACAGCTAATGATAAGTACTTTATCAAGGAAGGGTATACAACAGCTAATCTGAATTTTGACAGAGAAGTACGCTATTACGCAAGTTTAGGATTTGATGGTGCAGTCTGGTTCGGGCAGGGAGTGACAGATGAGACGAAACCGATTTATGTGCAATGTAAACAAGGACAGTCTGCTGCCAATCAGATTGCGAATTCATGGAATGAAACAGGTATATGGCCTAAAAAACTAGTTCATTTTAAGAGTGTGGTAGGGCAGACCAGTGGTTTTACTAAGATTACATATCCGTTCCCGGTGATGAGATTGGGTAACTTATATCTGTTGTATGCTGAAGCTTTGAATGAAAGTGGTGCTACTAAAACTGATGTTCTGACTTGGGTCGATTTGATCAGAGAAAGAGCAGGACTGAAAGGTGTGGAAGAAAGCTGGGATACATATACGAACAATAAGAAATATGAAACAATAGATGGCAGACGTGAGATCATACAACAGGAACGTGGAATTGAATTGGCATTCGAAGCACAGAGATTTTGGGACTTACGTAGATGGAAATTGGCATTTCAGGAACAGAATAAGCCGATAACCGGTTGGAATACTCAGTATAGCACAAATGAAGATTACTATACAGAACAATTGATTTATACTCAAGAGTTTAGAATAAGAAACTATTTCTGGCCGATTTTAGATAAGGAACTATATTCGAATAAAAACCTGGTACAGAATTATGGTTGGTAAACTTTAAAATAAAAACGTTATGAAGAAGAAATTTTATAAATATGGGTTGTTTTATATAGGAGTTGTTTTGGCTGCTTGTGCCGACAATGCTGATCTGAACGAACCTACGGGAAGTACGACACCACCGTCACAGGTGTTGAATGCGACGGTAAAGAATCTGCCTGGTGCAGCAATTATCTATTATGATTTGCCGGATGATCAAAATTTAAAATATGTTCGGGCTAGCTATAAAGTTGATAATATGATTCGTACAGTTAATGCTTCTTTCTATACAGATTCTTTGGTAGTAGAAGGATTCCCTACTAAAGGAGAGTATGACGTTGAACTTTATTCCGTTAGTTATGGTGAGGCTGTCTCTACTCCGCTTGTGGTAAAAGTAAGTCCGGATACTCCTCCTTATCAGAAAGTGCGTGGAACATTAATTTCAGCTGAAACATTTGGCGGTATCAAAGTGAACTTTGATAACCCGGAAAAGGCTAAATTGGGACTGGGGGTCATAAAGAAACAGGCAGAAGGGATTTGGACACAGGTATATATGCATTATACTGAGGCTAAAGGTGGTGATTTCTATGTACGCGGCCTGGATGCTGTTACTACAGATTTTGGTATTTTTGTCAGAGATAGATGGGGACATCTTTCTGATACATTGTATGTCACCGAGACTCCTTTGTATGAAGAACAATGCGATAAGTCTTTGTTCAGGAAGATGGCTTTGCCGACTGACTCTTATGAGTGCCACTCATGGAATGAAGTGACGAAAGGAAATGATATGACGCGGCTTTGGGATGGAATCACAGATACAGATCCTTGTTTTCAAACCAAGACGACAACAGTAATGCCGCAATGGTTTACCTTTGATATGGGGGAAAAGTATAAATTGAGCCGATTTGTGATGGTTTCACGTTATTATCCGGGTAAGTATGGTAATACATTTAAAGCAGGACACCCGAAGCATTTTGAACTGTGGGGTAGTAATGAACCAAATCCAGATGGTAGCTTTGATGATTCTTGGGTATTACTTTCTGAATATGAGTCGGTGAAACCTTCAGGAGGTGGTGTAAACGATGCTCTTACAACAGAGGATCAGGAAGCTGCGAAAAATGGTGAGAATTTTATTATTCCTGATAATGCTCCGGCTGTACGTTATATTCGTTTTAAAACGAATGACACATGGGGGAAAACACGTTATATGCATCTTCACGAACTTACGTTTTTCGGTGCGAGGCATAATTAGTAACAAGTAAAAGATAATGCTATGAAACTATTTAAAAAACTGATTTTTATATTTTTAAGTATAGGTGCCTTGATCTCTTGCGATGGTATGGATGCCACGTATAAAGAGTTTATAGAAGAAGGGCCTATTGTATATATTGGAAAAGTAGATTCACTGAAAGCTTATGCAGGACGTAATCGGGTTATGCTCGAATGGCAGAAATTACTTGATCCTCGTGCTAAAACGGCAAAAATATTCTGGGAAAACAGAACGAAGTCTACTGAATTACAATTGACAGATAAAGCAACTCTTACTCAGGTTGTAGTAGAGGATTTGGCGGAAGGCTCGTATGTCTTTGAAATCTGTACATACGATACGTATGGTAATTCTTCTATTATGTCGGAGGTTCCTTGTGCAGTATATGGTGATGTTTATGAGAAATTGTTGTTCAATACAAAAGTAAAGACGGCGGTTTTAAAGAATGATGTATTGACCGTTACTTTTGCAGCTTCGCTTGAACCAACTTTTTTTGCTTCTGAAATTACTTATATGAGTTCTGAGGGGAAAAATAAAACTGTGCTTTTGAAAGCTCCCGCAACACAGGTGAAGATAGATGATTTCGCAGGAGACCATATCACTTATCGTTCCGTTTATTTGCCGGAAGAAACCGCCATAGATTATTTTTATAGTGAGTCGGATGAGCTTGAAATCAATTAAAAGAAATAGCAGAGATAACAAAAAGGATTTATAAGGTCATTTTTCTTACTATAGAATTATATGAAAGCCTTGTATCTTTTGTAGTAACGGGTACTACAAATGGTACAAGGCTTTTTTTTTATGCTATATGCATCAATTATCCCATTCATGTTTCATTTGTCTATATCATTTTATTTTGAGACGTTTTTGTGATTTATTGGGATGTTTATATCATCTATATATTGTGCGAACCTCTAATTTTGCCTGTGTTGATTACTGCAAATGATAAAACTAGTTATATATGATAAAACAATTATTTTCAATAGGAATAGCTCTGTCATTATTTTCTCAGATGTTATGGGCACAATGGACCCCTGTAGGAGATAGGATCAAAACTTCTTGGGCGGAGAAGATAGATGTGAACAATGTATTACCGGAATATCCGCGTCCTATTATGGAGCGTTCTGAGTGGTCTAATTTGAATGGTTTATGGAAGTATGCAGTTTTACCGTTGGGAAAATCAATTCCGGATTCTTTTGAAGGTGATATATTAGTACCATTTGCTGTCGAATCCAGCCTTTCGGGAGTCGGAAAGACATTGGGAGAAGATAAAGAATTATGGTATCAGCGTGAGTTTGTTATACCCTCTAAATGGAGAGGAAAAAGGATTTTGCTTCATTTTGGAGCTGTTGATTGGAAAACTGAGGTATGGGTTAACAATATAAAAGTAGGAGAACATACAGGAGGATTTACTCCGTTTACATTTGATATAACCCAAGCTTTGAAGAACTCGGAAAATAATTTGGTTGTCAAAGTGTGGGACCCGACAGAAAAAGGTACGCAGCCACGCGGAAAGCAAGTGAGTAATCCTCATGGTATCTGGTATACGCCGGTGAGTGGTATCTGGCAGACTGTATGGTTGGAACCGGTGTCTGAACACTATATTACAGATATAAAAACAACACCTGATATAGATTTGAATAAGGTTAAAGTAAAGGTTGAAACAGATGACAATAGGTATTCAGATAAATTTGAGGTAAAAGTGTTTGAAGGAGGGCGTCTGGTGGCTGTGGGAACATCAATTAATGGGTTACCAGTTGAGGTTTCCATGCCGGCTGATGCCAAACTTTGGTCGCCGGATGAACCATTCTTATATCAGATGGAAGTTTCTTTATTTGAGGGAGGAAAACGGGTAGACTGTGTAAGGAGTTATATGGCGATGCGTAAGTACTCTATGAAAAGAGACAAAAAAGGTATTGTGCGTTTACAGTTAAACAATAAAGATCTGTTTCAATTTGGTCCGTTAGATCAGGGTTGGTGGCCGGATGGATTATATACAGCTCCTACGGATGAGGCATTGTGTTATGATATCAAGAAAACGAAAGATTTGGGCTTTAATATGATAAGAAAACATGTAAAGGTAGAGCCTGCACGTTGGTATACATACTGTGATCAAATGGGAGTAATTGTTTGGCAGGATATGCCTAATGGTGATAAAACCTTGGAGTGGCAGAGAAAGAAGTATTTTGATGGAACGGAACTGGCACGTTCTCCTGAATCTGAGGCTACTTATCGTAAGGAATGGAAAGAAATTATTGATTATCTCTATTCTTATCCTTGTATTGGGACTTGGGTGCCCTTTAATGAGGCTTGGGGGCAATTTAAGACAAGTGAGATTGCAGAATGGACCAAACAATATGACCCTACACGTTTGGTCAATCCGGCAAGTGGTGGAAATCATTATACTTGCGGTGATATGCTTGATTTGCATAATTATCCGGGGCCGGAAATGTATTTGTATGATGCACAACGTGCTACGGTACTAGGAGAATATGGGGGGATTGGTTTGGTTTTGAAGAATCATCTTTGGGAACCCAACCGGAATTGGGGATACATCCAGTTTAATACATCTACGGAAGCTACTGCTGAATATCTGAAGTATGCAGAAATGCTGAAAGAAATGATAAAGCAAGGCTTTTCTGCAGCTGTTTACACACAAACGACAGATGTAGAAGTAGAAGTGAATGGACTGATGACTTATGACCGTAAAGTAATAAAGCTGGATGAAGCAACATTGAAGAAGATCAATAATGAGATTTGTAAAACGTTAAAATAACAAATATAGAGATTTTATATTTACCATGAGAAAAATACTTATTTTGGTTTTTAGTCTTTTTTCGATATTCTCTACAGTAGAAGCGAAAAGTAAGAAGGGACAAGATCGTGTGTTAATTGATAAAGTTGCCATGTGGCAGGTAAATCATCAGTCAAAAGTTAAACATCATGATTTGGCGTGGACAAACGGAGTCTTGTTCCGGGGGATGGTAGAATGGGCAGATTATACTCAAGACTCCCGTTATTATGATTTTCTGATGCAGATAGGGAAGAAGCATCATTGGGGGTTCTTAAAACGTCTCTATCATGCGGACGATCTTGTTATAGCACAGATGTATATTCGTATGTATGAGAAATACCATGATCCTGCAATGATTCAGCCTACAATTGCCCGTGTAGATTCTGTTGTTGCTAAACCTTCGAAGGCCCGTTTGTGGCTCGGAGCAAAGAATTGGTCGGAACGTTGGTCATGGTGTGATGCGTTATTTATGGCTCCGCCGGTATACGGGTTGTTGAATAAGCTCTATCCGGAGAAAAACTATTTGGCTTTTATGGATAGGGAATTTAAAGAAGCTACAGATTCTTTATATGATGCGGATGCTAAGTTATACTATCGTGATAGAAGATATATTCCCAAAAGAGAGAAGAATGGCGAGAAGGTATTTTGGGGAAGAGGTAATGGTTGGGTGTTTGCAGGAATACCTTTGTTGTTGCAAACTTTGCCTAAAGATCATCCTACTTATGATTATTATCTGAACATTTATAAAGAAATGGCTTCCGCTATAGTTCAGTGTCAGGATAAGAATGGTTCTTGGCATGCCAGTATGCTTGATCCGGATTCATATCCTTCCCCTGAAAATAGTGCTTCCGGATTTTTTGTTTATGGTTTGGGCTGGGGAGTGAATCAAGGAATTTTGAAAGATAGAAAATATAAAAAAGCTGCTCGTAAGGGTTGGAAGGCTTTGAAAAGCTATGTTCATGACGATGGCATGCTTGGATATGTCCAACCGGTTAGTGCTGCTCCTGAACAAGTGACTCAGAATATGACTGAGGTATATGGGGTTGGAGCATTCTTGATGGCAGGAATTGAGATGTTGAAAATGAAATAGCCTTTTAATAATAATTAAACTTATACGAAATGGAAAGACATTGTTTTATGAAAGTGAGAATCTTATGGTTAATCGCTTTTCTGTTGTTTACCGTTCAACTGTCCGCTCAACAAAAAGTAACAGTGAAAGGTAAGATAACTGATGAACATAATGAGCCTGTTATTGGGGCTAATATAATGGAGAAAGGTACAACGAATGGAGTTATTTCTGATTTTGACGGATTTTTTACTTTAAATGTTTCTTCCGGAGCTACCCTTGTAGTATCATATATAGGATTTGCTCAGCAAGAAATTCCTGTCAAAGACAAACGCGATTTTGTAATTCGTCTGGCAGAAGATTCAGAAACATTGAATGAAGTAGTTGTGATTGGTTATGGTAGTGCTCGCAAAAGAGACTTGACAGGTGCAGTAATGCAAGTAAAGTCTGCGCAGTTGGAAAATGAAAGTCCTTCCTCCATGCAAGACTTATTAAGAGCGAATGTTCCGGGATTGAGTGTTGGTTTTAGTGCAGGTCCCAAACCGGGTGGAAGTCTTTTGATTCGTGGAAAGAACTCAATTAATGCTGGAACTGATCCGTTGATTGTATTGGATGGGGTTATATATCCGGGTGACTTGGCCGATATAAATCCGAATGATATAGAACAAATTGATGTGTTGAAGGATGCTAGTTCTGCTGCTATTTACGGAGCGCGTTCTGCTAGTGGAGTTATTATCATCACTACAAAGATGGGTAAAAGTGAAAAACCGACAATTAGTTTTGATGCTTCTATAGGTGTAGCTACTCAGGCTATAGTTCCTGAGGTATATCAGGGAGATGAGTTTACTGCTTGGAGGACGGATGTCTTTAATAGTGCAAATCCGAACCATAGACCTTATGAGTTTAATGACCCTCGTAAATTACCCGCAGATGTTTCTATTGAAGATTGGATGAAATATGATAATTCGACGGGAGATCCTGTAGAGACTTGGTTGCGTCGAATTGGCTTTAAGAACTTGGAAATACAGAATTATTTGGATGGTAAATCTGTAGATTGGGCCGATATGGTTTTTCAGAATGGTCTTCGTCAGGATTATAATGCAAGTATTTCGGGAAAGACAAAAGGGGTAAATTATTATTGGTCTATGGGATGGACAGACAATGAGGGCATTATTGTAAATAACGGATATAAATCATTTAAGACTCGTTTAAATCTGGATGCCAAAATAAATAAGTTTCTGACTGTGGGATTAAATGCGCAATTTGTACAACGTGATGCCAGTGCTATCGGAGCGGATTGGGTTCAGTATCAGAAGCTGACTCCATATGGAAGTCCTACTAATGAAGATGGAACAATGAAGTTGAATCCGGGAGATGACACGTCAGCGAAGCATCCTTTGATCGATTCTTATTATACAGATAAGAGAAATGTGATAAATAATTTGAATGCTAATATCTATGCTAAGGTATCTTTACCTTTTAATATATCTTATCAGATGAATTTCTCTCCACGATATGAGTGGGCTACAGATTATGTACATAAATCTTCGGAACATCCAAGCTGGAAAGATTTTGGGGGTTCTGCTTCACGAACTTTTAGAAATGATTTTCTATGGCAACTTGACAATATAGTAAAGTGGAAACAAACTTTCGCCAAAGTACATGACGTGGATTTCACTTTCTTATTTAATGCGGAGAAGTTTCAAAGATGGAGTGATGAAATGAATAATGAAGGATTTGATCCGAATGATGATCTTGGATATCATTATATGAAAGGTGGAATATTGCCTACAATTAGTAGTAATGATGAATATAGAACCGGTGATGCATTGATGGCACGTTTATTTTATTCGTATGACAACCGTTATATGATTACCGGTACGGTTCGGAGAGATGGCTATTCTGCGTTTGGACAAAAAAATCCTCGGGCGGTATTCCCCTCAGTTGCTGTCGGATGGGTATTCTCTGATGAACCTTTTTTGAAGAAGTTAAATTGGTTGGACTATGGAAAGCTAAGGTTCTCATGGGGATTAAATGGTAATAGAGACATTGGGGTTTATAGAGCTTTAGCCAGAATGGGTAATAGTAAATATATGTATGTAAGTCCGGATGGAAAGGTTTATAATGGATCCTATCTTTATGTGAATTCTTTGGCTAATAAAGAATTAAAATGGGAACGTACGGCTTCATTCAACTTAGGATTGGATTTTTCTATATTTAATGAACGGTTAAAAGGAAATATCGATATTTATAAAGCTAACACGAAAGACCTTCTTATTGAACGTACATTACCCGAATTGATCGGATTCAGTTCAGTGATGTCTAATTTAGGTGAAGTAGAGAATAAAGGTATTGAACTTAGCCTGACATCGAAGAATATTGATACAAAGAATTTTGCATGGAGTTCAACATTCAATTTTACTTTGAACAGAAATAAGATTGTTCACCTGTACGGAGATATGGTTGATGTTTTAGATGAGAATGGGAACGTAGTAGGACAGAAAGAGGCTGACGATATCAAGAATAAATGGTTTATAGGTAAGTCTTTGGATGAAATATGGGGATTGGAAGTTATTGGAGTCTGGCAACAGGATGAAGCGGAAGAAGCAAAGAAGTATGGTGTAGCTCCTGGTGATTTTAAGTTGAGGGATGTTGATGGAAACGGACAGTATACAGATGAGGATAAAGTATTCCAAGGGACAACTAGTCCGAAATTTACATGGACATTGCGCAATGATTTTAAGATATATAAGAATATAGATGTTTCTTTCATGTTGTATTCTCTTTGGGGGCATAAAGGTACATATGATGTAGCTAAGCATAGTGGAACCACGGTATATAATGATAGACAGAATGCTTACAAGTTACCATACTGGACTCCGGAAAATCCGACAAATGAGTGGGCAAGAATTGATTCCAGTACAGGAGGAAACAGTTTTTCTGTATATCGGAAAAAATCATTTATTCGATTAGATAATATATCTGTCGGATACAATGTTCCATCACGTTGGATTACTAAATTGGGATTAGGCTCATTGAGAGTTTATGCTAATGTAAGAAATGTAGCGGTTTGGGCTCCGGATTTTAAACTTTGGGATCCGGAAAATAGTAGTCCTACTCCTCGTACGTATACTTTTGGTATTAATGTGACTATGTAATTAACTTTTAAGAATCAATGTTATGAATAATATTAGTAAATTAGTGATAATAGGATCTGTTGCGATAACTCTTTCGAGTTGTGGGGACAGCTGGTTGGAACCTAAACCTCTTTCATTTTATTCTCCGGAGAATACTCTGGTAGATGCTAAAGGTATGTGGGCTGCACTTGGTACTTGTGAGAAAAGGATTAAAGCGGAGTTTTATGGAGATGGACCTGCCATTATTACCGAACATATTTTTTCTGAGGTAGCTATTGAAGGAACTACGGACAAAACAAGTGTTGCTCAAGATCTAAATGCGGTTATTACGCCTGATAAAAATTTGAATAGTCCTAATGCCAATAGAGTAGGTTGGTATTGGAATGAAGCGTATGATAATATTAGGTATGCTAATACTGTGATTACACGTATTGATGAAGCAACTTACTCGTCTGAACAGGAGAAGAACGAGATATTGGCTACTGCTTATTTCTTTAGAGCTTATCACTATTATCGTTTGATAAATCAATTTGGTGATGTGCCTTTACTATTGAAAGAATTTACAGAGGCGAAACTCGACTTCTATACAACAAAGCGTGAGGTTATTTTAAATAAAATGATCGATGATATGAAGTTTGCTTGTCAATGGATGCCTGAGGTGGTTGATAGAGGAAAAGCTCCACGTGCGGCAGGCTATCATTTGTTGGCAAAGTTATATTTGGCTGCCGGTTTGTTTGATGAAGCCATAACAGCAGCTACGGCTGTAATAAGTGATCCGCGTTATGAATTGATGAAAAATAGATTCGGAGCAGAAAAAGCTGATGCTACTAAAAATGTGATTTGGGATTTACATCGCCCTGAAAATAAGGCATTGGCAGAAAATAAAGAGACTATCTTGTTGGTTATTGACAGATACCTTGTAGAAGGAAGCCAAGGCGATGGAATCAGAACGATGAGAAATGCAGTGCCTTATTATGGAAATACGAAGAATGCTATATTGACTCCTGATGGTAAACAGGGAGTAACAGACAAAAAGGATCCGACAGGAACAGTTAAAATTTCACTAGTTAAAAAGTATGGACGTGGAATCGGACGCTGTCGGGGAACAGCTTATTCTACCCAGTATATTTGGGATGATCCGAATGATTTGCGTCATGCAAAAGGAAATTGGATGAATATGGAGGATTTAGTATATAATGAACCTAAGTTGGAGGGGAAAAATAAATATTATGGCAAACCTTTACAGCTTTATGGAGAGACTGGACAGCTGTTGTGTAAAGATACAATTCGTAGTTGGTTTGGTTGGCCGCATTACAAATTATTTATACCGGATCCGGACAGAGTAGATCAACCGGAAGGTGGTAATACAGACTGGTATGTATATCGTTTGGCGGAAACCTATTTGTTGCGTGCAGAGGCTTATTGTTGGAAAGGCGATGCTGCTAGTTTGCAGAAAGCGGCAGATGATGTGAATGAAGTAAGAAATAGAGCGGGTGCAGGTGATTTGGCGGCATCTGATATGAATATTGGAACAATTTTGGATGAACGTGCGAGAGAGTTATATTATGAAGAACCTAGAAAAACAGAGTTGACTCGTATTGCTTATATATTTGCACAAACGGGAAAACCCTCTTATACTGGTAAGGTCTATAAAATGGATAATTTCTCAGAAGATAATTTCTTTTATGATAGAATTATGGAGTCCACCGATTTTTATAATAAAGGAGTTAAAACTATTTCTAATGTGGAATTTACAATGAGTCCGTATCATGTCTTATGGCCTATTCCTGCATCTACGATTAATTCTAATACTAAAGGGCATATTAATCAGAATAAGGGATATGCAGGATCTGAAAATAATATTCCTCCTTTGGAAACAATAGAAGCTAATTAATTTATTTAGATAAAATCTCAGTATCTTTGGTGTGACTGAAGATACTGAGAACTAATAATTATAAAATTATGAATAATAAAAATCATAGAATATTCTTCTTTTTTCTAGTATTTTCTCTTTTGGTAAATGGGGGGAATGCTTTTGCAAAGAAAAGTAAGGATCGTGAGTATTGGGTGAAAACAATGATCAAGATTATTGATCCGCTATATACCAATTTGAGTCAGAATACTTTGAGGAAAAACATGCCTGTTGAAACCTTTGATGGATTAAACAATGGCAATACAAGAAAGAATGTGACGCATTTGGAAGCTTTAGGACGTTCATTTGATGGTATTTCTGCATGGTTGAATTTACCTCCTGATGATACGGAAGAAGGTCAGCTTCGTGCTAAATATACCAATTTAGTGGTGAAATCTATTGCTAATGCTGTAAACCCGGAATCACCTGATTATATGCGTTTTGATGGGCCTGGAGGACAGCCGTTGGTTGATGCTGCTTTTTTTGCACAAGGCTTGTTACGTTCTAAGGATCAGATTTGGCCGAAGTTAGATAAAGTGACTCAAGAGAGAATTATTAAGGAATTGAAAGCTTCGCGCAGGATCAAGGCTTCAGAGTCTAATTGGTTGATGTTCTCTGCTACTATTGAAGCGGCCTTATTGGAGTTTACGGGTGAATGTGATTTGAAACCAATTCATTATGCGTTAAAGAGACATAAAGAATGGTATAAAGGAGATGGCTGGTATGGTGACGGGCGTAATTTTCATTTGGATTATTACAACAGTTATGTGATTCAACCCATGTTGATAGATGTATTGGCGGTCATGAAAGAGCATAAAGTGGAAGGGGCTGATTTTTATGACGTACAGTTACAACGCCTGATCCGTTATGCTGATCAACAAGAAAAGATGATATCTCCGGAAGGGACCTATCCTGTATTGGGAAGATCAATGGGCTATCGTTTTGGGGCTTTTCAGGTATTAGCTCAGGTATCCTGGATGAAATTATTACCTGAACATATCAAACCGGCACAAGTGCGTTGCGCTCTAACTAAGGTTATGAAAAGACAATTGGCCAAAGGTACATTTGATAAGGATGGATGGCTGAATCTGGGATTTTGTGGGCACCAGCCCGAGATTGCCGACAGATATGTATCTACTGGCAGTAATTATTTGTGTACTTTTATTTTCTTGCCTTTGGGTTTACAGGCGGATGATGAATTCTGGACGGCCAAGCCTGAGAAATGGTCTTCGGTTAAAATATGGAGCGGAAGTCGTGATATAAAGAAAGATGGTTCTATTAGAAACTAGAATTAAATCTCGAAGGTATGTTCTATTTAAGTAACAATAGTACAACATACCTTCAACTGAGTTGAATAAAAATAGAAATATTATGAAAAAACATTTGAGATTGGCAGCTTTATTGGCTACTACAATTCTGGTATTGTCAAGTTGCAGTACACAGAAACAGGTCAGATTGGTTTTATTGCCGGACATACAAACTTATTCACGACTTTACCCGGACATTCTGAGATCGCAGACCCAGTGGGCGGTGGAACATGCAGATAGTATTGATTTTGTTTTACAGCAAGGGGATATGACGGATCACAATATTGATAAAGAGTGGGCGGTGGCAGCTTCTACCTTGAATATGATGGATGATAAAGTTCCTTATGCTTTTGTTATGGGAAATCACGATTTGGGAAAAAATTCGAACAAAAGAGATTCCCAATTGTTTAATAACTATTTTCCTTATGCAAAATACAGTAAGATGAAGAATTTCGGAGGTGCGTTTGAAGAAGGGAAAATGGATAATGTATGGTATACTTTCAAAGCTGCCGGAATAAAATGGCTAATTCTTTGTTTGGAATTCGGGCCTCGTAATAATGTACTTGATTGGGCGGGAGAGGTTGTGAAGAAACATCCGCATCATAAGGTGATTATTAATACGCATGCGTATATGTACTCAGACGATACGCGTATGGGAGAAGGAGACCGTTGGTTGCCGCAGAAATATGGTTTGGGAAAGGATACCGGTGAGAATGCGGTGAATAATGGTGAGCAAATGTGGGATAAGTTGGTGAGCAAATATCCCAATATTCTCTTTGTCTTTAGTGGACATGTTTTGAATGGCGGTGTTGGGACGTTGGTTAGTACAGGCGAACAAGGTAATAAGGTATATCAGATGTTGGCTAACTTTCAGGATGGAGTGAAAGGAACGAATAGAGGACAAACCGGTTTTTTACGTATTGTAGATATAGATGTGAAAAAGAAACAGGTAAAAGTGGACACTTATTCTCCTTATTTGAAAGAATATAAGACTGACGCTAAGAATAGATTCTCATTTGAGGGAGTTAATTTTAAATAATCTGGTTTTACATTCCAAAGGATATAGCTATGAGCAGCATTCAATCATTTTATTTTGTAGGTGTGATTACTTTAGTCTCTTCTGCCCATGTTTATGGACAGAAGAAAGATAAGATGAATGTTTTATTTATCATTGCTGATGATATGCGACCTGAATTGGGGTGTTACGGAATAGAGGATATTGTGACTCCTCACATTGATAGATTGGCGGAGCAGGCTACGGTCTTTCAAAATGCATATTGTAATATTCCTGTGAGCGGGGCTTCCAGAGCGAGTCTGTTTACAGGAGTATATCCTTGTTATCCGGAACGTTTTACTGCTTTCGATGCTAATGCAGAGAAAGATTGTCCCAAGGCACTTTCGCTTCCGGAGTGTTTTAAGAAAAACGGATATTATGTTATTTCCAATGGAAAAGTTTTCCATAATATAACCGATCATGCCCGTAGTTGGTCAGAATATCCGTGGAGAGTATATCCTGATGGTTACGGTAAGGATTGGGCTGAATATAATAAGTGGGAATTGTGGCAGAACGAAGAGTCTTCCCGTTATATCCACCCTAAGACTTTGCGAGGACCGTTCTGTGAATCGGCTGATGTCTCGGATACAACTTATATTGATGGTAGAGTAGCGCAGAAGACGATTGCAGATTTAAGGAGATTGAAAGAGATGAAAGTACCTTTCTTCTTGGCATGTGGCTTCTGGAAGCCACATTTGCCGTTCAATGCTCCTAAGAAATATTGGGATTTATATCAAAGGGAGAAGATTCAGTTGGCATCGAATCCTTATCGACCGAAAGCATTGCCGAAGCAGGTTACTTCCTCCGGTGAGATTCGTGGATATGGGAAATTTACGACAACAAAGGATGAGGCTTTTCAGCGAGAGGCAAAACACGGTTATTATGCATGTGTGAGTTACATAGATGCGCAGATCGGTTTAGTACTTGATGAACTTGAACGCTTGGGATTGGCAGAGAGTACGATAGTAGTGATATTAGGAGATCATGGCTGGCATTTGGGTGAACATGGTTTCTGGGGAAAACATAACTTGATGAATCATGCGACCCGTGCTCCATTGATTGTCCGTGTGCCTCATTGTAAAGGCGGAAAAGCTGGGGGAGTTGTAGAATTTGTGGATATTTATCCCACATTGTGTGAGTTGTGTAAAGTTCCGGTTCCTGAGGGGCAATTACAGGGAAAAAGCTTTGTTCCTATTCTGCAGGATAGTGAGAAGAGGATAAAAGAATACGCTTTTGTTCAATGGCAAGGTGGGTATAATATTGTTTCGGAGCGATATAGCAGTGCTATATGGTTGAAAGGTGATTCTGTTGTAGGCCGGATGGTGTTTGACCGCCAATCGGATGTTGCAGAGAATGAAAACAAAGTGGGTTCTGTCTCATTAAGTGAAGAGATAAAAGAACTGGAAACTCAGATAAGAATAAAAAAACTTCAATTAGAAAAATAATTTTAAAGAATATATAAATGAAAGTAGGTTCATCTATTATTGCATTTTTGGGACTGATGGCAGTTTGTAGTTGTTCAGCTCCCAAAAGCGAAATGAGTACTCTTGTGAATAATAGTTTGCAAATAGCGACTGTTCAATCAAAGTTAATGGCTGAGAATTTATTGAATGAAGAGGAGAAATTGCCACGTACTATTGGTAAGGATGGTAAACTGATGACTTCAAAGGCCAAATGGTGGACAAGTGGTTTTTTCCCTGGGGTATTATGGTATTTGTATGAGGTGAATCAAGATGATTCCTTGAAAATGTATGCAGAAAATTATACCAAAAGGATAGAAAATGAGAAATACACAACAGATAATCACGATGTGGGATTTATGTTGTATTGTAGTTTTGGTAATGGATTGCGTCTGACAAGCAATGATGAGTATAAACAGGTATTGTTGCAAGGAGCGGAATCATTGAGTACTCGTTTTCGTCCACAAGTCGGTTGCATACGTTCATGGGACTGGAATCAGAAAGTGTGGGAATATCCGGTAATTATTGATAATATGATGAATTTAGAGATGTTGATGTGGGCTTCCAAGAATTCCGATAATCCGAAATTTGCGGAAATAGCCAAGTCACATGCAGATGTGACGATGAAGCATCATTTCCGTCCGGATTATAGCTCATACCATGTGATTTCTTATGATACGATCTCGGGACAGCCTGAAAAGAAAAACACTTGTCAGGGATATGCTCATGAATCATGTTGGGCACGTGGCCAGGGCTGGGCATTATATGGCTATACAATGATGTATCGTGAGACCGGGCAAGAGAAATATCTGCAACATGCTACGAATGTGGCTAGATTTATTATGAATCATCCTCGTTTGCCTGAAGATAAAATTCCATATTGGGATTTTGATGCTCCTGGTATTCCCAATGAACTTCGTGATGCTTCTGCGGGAGCATTAATGGCCTCGGCTTTCATCGAACTTAGCCAGTATACTGAAGGTGATTTCTCAAAACAATGTCTTTCTGTAGCCGAAACACAGTTGAAGACTTTGTCATCGCCGGAATACTTGGCTGAGCCTGGTACAAATTGTAATTTTATTCTGAAACATTCAGTAGGTAATAATCCGGGTAAGGCAGAGGTTGATGTACCGTTAACTTACGCTGATTATTATTATGTTGAAGCTTTAGTACGTTATAAAAGAGATATTTTAAAAGAAAAACTTCATTAAAAACTTCATTTTAAATGATACAAAGATTATCTTTCTGGATAATGATGATTGTCTGTTCGGTGATGGTGAGTGGGCAAGAATATGACGGATATTACACAAATCCTATCCTGCCTTCGGGTGCTGATCCGTGGGTTGTAAAACATGAAGGCTGGTATTATTATTGCTGCGGGGTGCCGGGTGGCATCGGAGTTTCCCGTTCTCGTGATTTGCATAAGATAAATCCTCCTGTACGTGTTTGGAAGGCACCGGAAAAAGGGCAATGGAATTCGACTTGTATTTGGGCACCCGAACTTCATTTCTGGAAAGGTAAATGGTATATTTTTTATGCGGGCGGATATAGCGGTCCTCCTTTTATTCACCAAAAGACGGGCGTGTTGGAATCTGTTACATCAGACGCAATGGGCGAGTATATCGACAAAGGAATGCTGTTTACGGGGGATGTTTTGGGAGACTGGAAAAACAATCGCTGGGCGATTGATATGACTTTGTTGGAGCATAAGGGACAATTGTATGCTGTCTGGTCCGGTTGGGAGAATAGTGAACCGACTGACAAAACTCAGCAACATCTTTATATCGCAAAAATGGAGAATCCTTGGACAATGGCTTCCGGAAGAGTAAAAATATCGTCGCCGGACCGCTATTATGAACAAGGAGAGTTGCCATTGAATGAGGGACCGCAGATTTTAAAACACGGGAAAGATGTGTTTGTTGTTTATTCCTGCGGGCAATCATGGCTGGATACATATAAACTTTCTTATTTGCGTCTGAAGGACTCGGACGCAGATTTGTTAGATCCGAAAAGCTGGATTAAAAGTGATAAACCTGTATTTGAAGGTACCGATCAAGTATTTGGGGTAGGGCATGCCAGTTTTACAACTTCTCCTGATGACAGGGAACATTATATTTATTACCATACGAAAAAAGAGAGAAAACCTGGTTGGAAACGGGATATTCGTCTTCAGAAGTTTACTTTTGATGCATCTGGCGTTCCATGTTTTGGGAAGCCGCTTCCGGTAAGCGAGAAACTTCCTTTGCCTTCAGGCACTGCTCATCCTGTAAAAGTTAAGCCGATGAGTGAGCTGGAAAAAGACTTTACCCAATTGTCTTCGACTGCCCGGCCTTATACATATTGGTTCTGGATGAATGGAAATATCACAAAGGAAGGCATTACAAAGGATCTGGAGGCGATGCATCGTATTGGGATAGGTGGTGTTTTCAATCTGGAAGGGGGAACTGGAATTCCAAAGGGGCCTGTTACTTACTTAAGTCCGGAGTGGTCGGAATTAAAAGCACATGCTATAAAAGAAGCAGCTCGTTTAGGCATTGATTATGTGATGCATAATTGTCCGGGTTGGTCGTCAAGTGGTGGTCCTTGGATTACTCCTGAGTATTCAATGCAAAAATTGACTTGGAGTGAGACTGAGGTGGCAGGCGGTAAACGGGTGGATACTTTATTACTCCGGCCGGCAACGGAATTAGGATATTATAGAGATATAGCTGTGTTAGCTTTCCCTTCTTTCAAGAATGGTAAACCTGTGGGCTTTTCTGATTGGCAGTTATTGAATAACAGTGTTTTTAATCATAGAGGGAAGACCGGTATACAAACGTATGACAAAGAACAAGTTATTCGCTTGGAAGATATTATTGACTTGACGAATCAGGTTGATTCTTTGGGACGTCTGAATTGGGAGGCACCTTTGGGAAACTGGACAGTCATCCGTTTGGGACATACTTCTACCGGAAGAAAAAACTGTGCAGCTCCGGATACAGGCGTGGGGCTTGAATGCGATAAGTTTAGCAAACAGGCGATTCAGCTTCATTTTAATAAAATGATGGATTTATTGTATCCACTAATCAAACCTTATGTTCACCAGATTCAGATAGGACTGGAGATAGATAGTTGGGAAGTCGGTATGCAAAACTGGACATCCGGATTTGAAGGTGAGTTTTGTGAAAGGACCGGATATGATTTGATTAAATATTTGCCGGCTATGACAGGTAAGATTGTAGGAAGCAAAGAAATGACAGAACGTTTCTTATGGGATATTCGTCGTGTACAGGCTGACTTGTTGGCAGATAATTATTATGGTGAATTTCGGAATCTATGTAATCAATATGGGCTGGTATCCTATTGCGAACCTTATGACCGCGGACCAATGGAAGAATTACAAATAGGCTCACGGGTAGATGGAGTTATGGGAGAGTTTTGGAATGGGTTATCTGCTATTTTCCAGAACAACTTGATGATGCGGCGTACTACAAAATTGGCGTCTTCGATAGCTCATATCAACGGTCAGAAAGTGGTGGGTGCCGAAGCATATACTTCTGAACCTGAGTCGGGAAGATGGCAGGAATACCCATTTGCTTTGAAGGCTGTTGGTGATAAGGCGTTTACAGAGGGGATTAATCGGATGGTGATTCATCGTTATGCAATGCAACCTCATCCGGATGCTGCTCCCGCTATGACTTTAGGCCCTTGGGGAATACATTTTGACAGAACTAATACCTGGTGGGAGCCGGGACGTGCCTGGATAGATTATCTGAACCGTTGTCAAACTCTATTGCAAGAGGGACTATTCGTAGCTGATTTTGCATACTTTACAGGTGATAATATTGTAGGATACACGAAAGTGCATAGAAGAGATTTGAATCCGGTACCACCGGAAGGATATGATTACGATTTGATGAATACGGAAACGTTATTGAATAGAGCTTGGGTAGAACGCGGGCGTTTAAGGCTTCCGGACGGAATGAATTATCGTGTATTGGTTTTACAGGAACAATCGCATATTACGTTGGGTCTATTGAGGAAACTGCGGAATATGGTGGAACAGGGATTGATAATTGTCGGTGCCCGTCCGCAACAGACCGTAGGGTTGCAATCTTATTCAGTTATTGAAGAAAAAGAGTTTGAACAACTTTGTGACGAACTATGGGGAAAGGCCGCAACTACAGTGGTGGATCGTAGCGTAGGGAAAGGTAGGATTTTCTGGGAAACCTCTTTGAACTTGGAACAAGTACTTGAGAAGATTCAGTTAAGACCTGACTTTGAAGTGATCACAGATTCAATTAGTGCCCCAATACGTTATATCCATAGGCAGATAGGAGAGGCGGATGTTTATTTTGTTGCTAACCAGCAACGGACTTCGAAAGAGCTGATTTGTAACTTTCGTGTGAAAGGAAAGATTCCTGAGTTTTGGAATCCTATATCAGGTGAAAGAACACGGGCTATGGTATATCAAACGAATGAAGAAACCATATCGGTGCCTGTTCAACTGGAAGCGTATGGTTCTGTGTTCGTCGTCTTTCGTTCTGACCTTCCTGAACAGAAGGCTATTCGTTCTATTCATAAAGATGGGAAGTGTCTGATAGATGCTTCTGCTATATCAACCGAAGAATGGAAGCAGGCGGCATACCCTGACATAAGAGATAATTTCTCAATCTCATTGTGGGTGAAACCGGAATCAGATGCCATGTTGAATATAGATAATCCAATGGGATATATACCGTACCCTTGGACGGAATATTATGCAATCTATCCGTCGGGCGGTGAACTGTTATATGGCGCAGGACATGCCACTTGTGGACTGGCTGTAGGTAGAAATGGAGTTGCGGTATGGGAGAATGAGAAAGGATATCCTGAGTTTAAAATGGGAGTGGAAAAACCTATTTCCGGTTGGAGCCATATTTGTCTGGTTTATAGGGAAGGGGCTCCGCATATTTATATCAATGGAGAGCATATAGCTTATAAGACGAAGTCTTTGCAGACAATTCATCCTGGATTGAATTTTACTTCTTTAAAAGAAGGAGCTTCCTATTATAATGGGGATATGTCTGTTCCGGTGTTGTTTTCTAAAGTATTATCAGATAAGGAGATTTCTCAATTGGTAGCCAAAGGATATACAAGAAATACTGATGAGCGTATATTGGACTGGATACCTTATGCGGATACCCGCTCTCTGTTGGCATGGAGTGATGGGAATTATGAATTTGTTACATCGGACGGTATAAAAAGAGAGGTAAAGGTTGAAAAAACAGGAAGTCCGGTGATGATAAATCAGAAATGGGAGGTTAGCTTCCCGAAAGGGCTGGGAGCACCGGAAAAAATAAGTTTGCCCAAATTGTTCTCTTTGCATAGACACGAAGATGAGGGCGTTAAATATTTTTCTGGTACAGCTACTTATAAAACTAACTTTGTTGTGAAACCTTCTATGATGTCTGAGGATAGAGTTGTTTTCCTTGATTTGGGTGCAGTAGAGGTGATGGCGGAGGTGATTGTCAATGGAGTAAATAAAGGGATCTTTTGGTCCCGTCCGTATTTAATTGATGTCACTGATGTGCTGAAGCCGGGTGAAAATACATTGGAAATTAAGGTGACTAATCAATGGACGAATCGTTTGATTGGGGATGAACAGTTACCGGAGGAGAACGAGTATGTACCCGGAGGAGGAGTAAATGGAATTGCTGCTTTGAGCCGTGGGGCTATCAGAAAGCTACCGGACTGGTATAGAAATGGAGTAAATAAACCGGAAGGCGGAAGAGTGGCATTCACTACTTGGAAACATTACCGGAAAGACTCGCCATTGATAGAATCGGGGTTAATAGGTCCTGTTCGGCTGATTCCTGCGAAGAAAATAGAATTTGAATAATGGATATGATAATGTGCGAACGTATAGTAGCCAAGACATCTGTAAGAATGCTATTGAGCTTATTGCTAATCTTTGGCTCGGTGAATCCTGCTATGTCTGTGTTACGAAAAGGGGAGACATCGCTGGGGACGTCTTTTGAAAGTTATTTTCCATTGAAAGAAATACGTTTGTCAGATGGTCCTTTTCTTGATTTGCAACAAAAAGGCAAAGAATATCTTCTTTGGCTGAATCCTGACTCTTTGCTTCATTTTTATCGGATTGAAGCGGGATTGTCATCGAAAGCCGGACCTTATGCCGGCTGGGAGTCGCAAGACGTATGGGGAGCAGGCCCGCTTCGGGGTGGATTTCTTGGGTTCTATCTTTCTTCCGTATCGATGATGTATCAATCTACAGGCGATAGAGAGTTACTGAGACGATTGAAATATGTGCTGAAAGAATTGAAGCTATGTCAGGAAGCCGGTAAAGATGGCTTCCTGTTAGGTGTGAAAGGAGGCAGGGAACTATTCAGGGAAGTAGCCTCAGGAAAGATAAAAACGAATAATCCTACGGTCAATGGTGCCTGGGCACCTGTTTATCTGATTAATAAGATGCTGCTCGGGCTTTCTGCTGCTTATACACAGTGTGACTTGAAAGAAGCGTTGCCGATATTAGTACGGTTGGCCGATTGGTTTGGTTCTCAGGTATTGGATAAGCTGACTGATGAACAGATTCAGCAATTATTGATTTGTGAACATGGTTCGATTAATGAGTCTTACGTTGAGGTTTATGAGTTGACGGGGCAAAAGCGTTTCCTTGATTGGGCTCGCCGTTTAAATGATCGGGCTATGTGGGTTCCTTTGTCTGAAGGAAAGGATGTTTTATTCGGGTGGCACGCCAATACACAGATCCCGAAATTTACGGGTTTCCATAAATATTATATGTTTACCGGTGATCGGGCCTTTCTTCTTGCGGCGACTAATTTCTGGAATATTGTGAAGCAAAACCATACTTGGGTAATAGGTGGTAACAGTACCGGAGAACATTTCTTCTCTAAAAAGGAGTTCATTGATAGGATGCTCCATATCAGCGGACCGGAAACGTGTAATTCCGTAAATATGTTACGTTTGACCGAAGCTCTGTTCATGCAGCAACCGGATGCGACTAAGGCGGCATATTATGAAAGAACTTTATTTAATCATATCTTGTCAGCCTATGACCCGGTGAAGGGTATGTGCTGCTATTTTACTTCCATGCGACCGGGGCATTATCGTATTTATGCTTCACGTGATAGCTCTTTCTGGTGCTGTGGACATACAGGGCTGGAAAGTCCGGCGAAGCTGGGTAAGTTTATTTATAGCCATAAAGTGACGAATAGGCATCAAGAAAAGGATATAAGAGTGAATCTGTTTATTCCTTCCATTCTTTCTTGGAAAGAAGAAGGAGTCGAGCTTATTCAGCAAAGCCGGATTCCGGAATCCGAACAAGTTGACCTTACATTGAATCTAAAGAAAAAGCAGAAACTGATTCTGCGCATTCGTAAACCTGATTGGACTGATAAGGCTACTTTTATAATTAATGGAGAAGAAGAACAGCCTCTGCTTGGCAGTGATGGGTATTGGATTATAGACAGAGTGTGGGAGCGGAAGAATGTGATTACACTACGACTTCCGATGCATATATATACAGAGAACTTAACAGGTACCGACCGTTATGTTGCATTATTATATGGGCCTTACGTGCTTGCCGGGCGTATGGGAAAGGAAAATCTTCCTACTACTTTTTGGGGAAAGATGAACAATACGGCTATGAATAAGATGGACATGGCAAAAGTCCCGGTATTCAGAGAACCTGTAGAACGGATTCCAACTCATGTGGAGGTTGTTTCAGGAGAACCATTGAAGTTTGGCATAAACTTGAAAGGTTTTGAGCATATAGTGCTGGAACCTTTTTATAAAGTTCATTTTGAACGTTATGCGGTATATTGGCCGATAACTCATTAGATTCTGAATGGAAATGAAGGTATAATAGAACAATAGATAAGAGGTATGAAAACGATATTAAGGACATTTGTGGGTTGTACAGCGATTTTGTTTGGTACTGCCTGTATGGGAGCAGTGAAGTATGTTCCTGAGAATATGAAGGTAGAACTATCTTTAAAGGTTCCGGGTAATAATGCTGTGAATTATAAACTGCATCCGGATAAGTTGGAGAATAGCTATTTTGATTATGAGTGGCGTTCGGATAATAAATTGCCGATAACGGTTTTTCATAAAGTTGAAGAACGGGATAGTTGTATGCGATTGACTGTACAGCTTACCGCTGCACAGGATGTTTACTTCAACTATCGTCAATTGTTGAGTACGGGCTATCGCCATGATAACTGTCAGTTTTATATGCCGGGATTTTGGTATCGCCGTAATTTGCGTTCTCCTAAAAAAGCTCCATCATTCCATACGTCGGATAGTTGGTTGGTTCGTGAAGACAGGTTGAGCGCACCACTTACGGGGATTTTTAGTGAAAAAGAAAAACGATTTATGACAGTAAATCGTTTGGATGATTTTTCTATGGATGCTTTAGCTACACATAAAGAAGGAGAGATCATTCTTTCAGGGAAGACTTCCTTGGGATTTACCGGATTTGAGAATCAACAGGGAATAGCTATGCTTTCTTTTGGTTTTCCCTATCGGGAGGCTCCTAAAAGTTATATTCGTAAATTAACATTAGCACCTGAGGTGGAGGCTTTTCAACTGATGAAGAAAGGTGAGTCGGTATTGTTGACATGGGAAATAATGGAAAGTGGTGCGGATGATTTTTCAGACTTTATACAGCATACATGGGAGCATTGTTATGATACCTATGCACCAAAACCTGTGGAGAATTCATATTCTATAGCGGATATGAAGCAAGTGCTTAGTTGCTTTTTTGTAAATAGTTTGGTCGATAATCAACCGCTGGTTTATAATTCCGGAATACATCTGAAGGTAAGTGACTGTGAAAGAAACGGTCAGGCTGAGGTTGGTTTTATCGGTCGTGTACTTCTTAATGCATTTAATGCATGGGAATACGGTTGGCAATCGAACCGGGAAGAACTGAAAGTGAACAGTACAAAGATATTTGATAGTTATTTGAAGAATGGTTTCACACAAGCGGGATTTTTCAAGGAATCCGTGAATTTTGACAAGGGATATGAGGAACCGATCCATAGTATCCGGCGTCAGTCGGAAGGCGTCTATGCCATGTTCCATTTCTTAGCTTATGAAAAAGAGAACGGACGCCGTCATCCTGAGTGGGAGCAAAAGTTGAAAAGAATATTGGATATGTTCTTACAGTTACAGAATGTTGATGGTAGTTTCCCCCGTAAGTTTCGTGATGATTTAACTATTGTCGATCCGAGTGGGGGAAGTACCCCATCTGCTACGTTGCCATTAGTTATGGGATATAAATATTTTAAAGATAAGCGTTATTTGGCCAGTTCCAAACGGACGGCAGACTATTTAGAGAAAGAGCTGATTTCGAAAGCTGATTATTTCTCATCTACATTGGATGCGAACTGCGAGGATAAAGAGGCTTCTCTCTATGCTGCTACCGCTACTTACTATCTTTCATTGATAACAAAGGGAGAAGAACATAGGCATTATGCCGATTTGACAAAAAAAGCGGCTTATTTTGCTTTATCTTGGTATTATTTGTGGGACGTTCCTTTCGCACCGGGACAGATGCTGGGTGATATAGGTCTTAAAACTCGTGGTTGGGGAAATGTTTCTGTGGAGAATAACCATATTGATGTTTTTGTTTTTGAGTTTGCATCTGTACTTCAATGGTTGTCAAAGGAATATGCTGAACCTCGTATGGCTGATTTTGCGGAGGTGATATCTACATCTATGCGTCAGTTGCTACCTTATGAAGGGCATTTATGCGGCATTGCAAAATCCGGTTTCTATCCGGAAGTCGTTCAGCACACTAATTGGGATTATGGTAAGAACGGAAAAGGGTACTATAATGATATCTTTGCACCGGGATGGACGGTTGCTTCTTTATGGGAGTTGTTGACTCCGGGACGTGCGGAAAGGTTCTTGCTTGATTAGGTAAACTATTGAAGAAAGTGAATACAGGTCTGTGGCTCTCTTGAAAAAGAGAAAATGCAGTAATTACCAGAAAGCATGCCACAAGGACTTGACAAATGACTTTAAATGTTGTATATTTGTAGTCTGAGAATATAAGGGGGGGAGACTTACCACCTCCCCCTACGGGTACTCCTCCTTCCTGAAGGAGGAGAATATTAGATACTACTGACTTATTCTCAACCTCAAACTATGCAGGGTGTTTGTGAAACTTGAGTTATTAATGAATTAATGAGAAAAAAGATATAAAATCGAGTATGAAAATAGTGAGATATTACAACAAATATAGCTAACTGTCCTACCCTTGTACAGAGACAGGAATGATTAATATAGGCAAAAGGCTGCAATCTTTATAGGAATTGCAGCCTTTTTTGTTGTAATAAATGGATGCTAAGATTCTAAATTTCTATTTGAGAGTTTATAATAAACTTGGATACCGTTTATAATAAACGATTCGGAAATTTATTATAAACCGAATAGGAGTTTATGTAGTGAACTGTAAATTATTTTAGTCATATTGATTTTCGTGCATGGAATCTTCTTGAATTCGGGTAATTATAGCATACAATGGATCTGGTAACCTAATTATACAAGCACTTGTTTTTCTTGTCCTGTTATCCGGCCCAGTTCTCCCTATCCAGATTTCTATAACTGATCGCTTCCGCTAAATGTCCGGAAAGAATTTGCTCACTTCCTTCTAGATCGGCAATGGTGCGTGATACTTTCAATATCCTGTCATAGGCGCGGGCGGATAAATTGAGCCGATCCATTGCATTCTTTAATAAGGTAAGCCCTTTGTCATCCGGCCGGGCAAATAGTGACAGTAATTTGCTGTTCATCTGTGCATTGCAATAGATACCGGGATATTCGGCGTAGCGCTTTTCTTGTATTTGCCGTGCTTTGATAACTCGTTCGCGGATCGTTTCACTGGATTCTCCCCTTCTCTGGTCAGATATCTTATCGAATGGTACGGGAATGATTTCTATTTGAATGTCAATCCTGTCGAGCAGCGGGCCGGAAATTTTATTCAAATATTTCTGTACTTGCCCGGGACTGCATACACAAGCCTTCGTCGGATGATTATAATATCCGCAAGGGCAAGGATTCATCGAAGCTACCAGTGTAAAACTGGCCGGGTAATCGATGCTGCTTTTTATTCGGGAGATTGTGATTCTCCTGTCTTCCAATGGTTGCCGCAGTACCTCAAGTACGTTTCTATTAAACTCCGGCAGTTCGCTATTCTTAAAATACTTGCACCATTGTTGGACCTTTCTTATCTTTGCGAGAGGTAAGGACTATTATCTGTGCTATTAGATTGTATTATAGATAGTTAGCTAATAGTCTTGATTGCAATAATATTAAATGTAACAGATATGAGAGCTGCATTTTTGATTAGGTGCTCAACTAAGAAGCAAGACTATGAGCGACAGGTAAATGACCTAACTAGACTGGCTAAGAAGTTTGGTTATACGTCAAGTGATAATATGATATTTGGTGAGCATATCACTGGTAAAGATGATGCAAGTAAGAGAGATAGGCAGTCTATTCAACGTCTAAAAGATGCTGCTATTAATAAGGAATTTGATGTCGTTTTAGTGTCGGAAGTTAGCCGAATGAGTCGTGACCCTATGTCGGGTCGGTTATATGTTAGACAGCTTATCAACATGGATATTCCTGTGTATTTTAGGGATATTGATACTTGGACTATAGACCCTGTAACTGGCAAGAAAGTTAGAGATGCTGAAACTATTATAGGTGCTGCCTTTGATGCTGCTTGGAAATACATAAAGAGTATGAAAACACAAATAGCATCTGGTAGACGTGATGAACTGGATAACAATCAAATGAGTATAGGACAGCCCTTCTTTGGTTATAAAAGATATGGTGGTAGAGATAAGGGTAAGAAGAATAGTTGGGTGATAAATGATGATGCCGCTAAAGTTGTGGTAGATGTATTTGAAGAATATGTTAAAGACGGTGCAACACTGAAATCTACAGCTTTGGCTATTACTGCCAAGTATGGTGAACAATTTAATAAGAAATTCAGCATAGGGACTATAGAGCATATTTTAACCTTTGAACCTTATTGTACTGGTATAAAGGTTGTATCTCTTACTGACCCAGATACAGAAGATGTAGATGAGTTTGAAGTCGAGATACCTACTATCATAACTAGGGCTATGTTCGATAAAGCCACCACTAAGAGAGCTACAAATAGAACTGCTAGAACTCCTTATCCAAAACAGGCTACTTATATATTGAGTAAACTTCTTAAATGTCCTATCTGTGAACACTCATTAACTCCACAGAAACGTGGTGGAGATAAGGGGGATAAATATAGATTGATGAATGGGAAGGTAGCTATTAGGTGGTCATGTATGTCGGGTATCAATAATGCTACAGATTGTAGTAGTCGCATTACAATTAGTAATGAGAAATTAGAAGCCATTATTTGGGGCTTAATTAAACAGGAGCTAATAGGATTTGCCAATTTGAATGATGAAGATAGAGTAGCTAAGGTGGAGGAACTTACCGATAAAATAACCAATTTGGAAATGAATATAGCCAACTTTACATCTCATATATCCAACATGGATAGATTGATAGAAAGAGCTTATAGTGCTTATATGGATGCTCCGGATTCTGTAATGGATATAGCTAAAGATAAGTACTATAAAACCCTAACTAAGTGTGAGAATGAGAGAGCGGAGTGCAAGGATAAGATAGAAGCTTTAAGTGTAGAGAAGTTAAGATTGGAGAATATGAGAACGTTCTTCAACCAACCTACTTTACCAAAGGATGCCATTGAGAAGGCAGAATCAGACCCTATTAAAATGAGGAACTTAGTAATGGAACTAATAGACAAGATATATCCTTATAGGATTACAACCTATGTATCACCAGCTACTAATAGGATAATGAAGAATGGTATAGTTCTATTGGAAGTATATACTATAAATGGAATTTATAACGTACTATATGACGGTAATCAGAGGAATAACAAGGTTGCCTATTATATTAGTGGTGTTTATGCTACATTTCAAAATGGAAGGAATAAGTTTGATGCTTATGATACTGGAGAGTACTTTGTTATCTCTAATGCCACATTGGTGACTAATACAGAAGATGTAGATTTGTTAGTAACCTTTAATGAACTGATAAAGATATGTATGCAGAATGGTTGGGAAATAGATTATACTTACAAGATGTAATATTTCACTGAATATTATTATTAACTAGTAAATGTGGTTGATTAAATTGAAAATGAGGTTGTGCCAATGTCTTGACACAACCTCACGAAAGATGCTATTGGGCGTTTAATGCAGCTAAAGCTGCTTCTAAAGCTTCTTTAGACATGCCACTCAATAACTGTGCTTGACTTGAATGTTTCAGTTCTGTACAGTTCTTAATCCATTCACTGTAAACTGCTATTCTTGCATCACACCAAGAAACAAGGTCGGAAGCTGTTGCTCCCTCTTTATACCACATTCCATAAGTTCTATGCATTTCTGCACGTTTACGTTCTTCAGCACTCTTTGCATTTACATTTTCAGAATTTGACATAGTTTTAATTATTAAGTTAATAATAAATTTATTACCAGCAAACCTTACTGGATATTCAGATTATAAGCTAGTAAATTAACTATCATCTGAAAATGCGTTGCAAATGTAGTATGAAATTTAATAACCTCAAAGGAATAATAAGGATTTCTTGTATGATAATTAATTCTTATATAATAATTGATTTATACGTAATATTGTATCTAGCCTATCAAGTATTATCTAAACAAGTTATTTGAATGGCTAGGTAATAATACTACTATTCCCTACTAGTAGGGTCAAGTACATAGGGATTTACTAGTGGAAGGTAGGATATATAGGCATACAGAGACTTTATATCCTACGTTTCTCATCATATCCCAGATTGTGGAACTTCTTAAACATCTCCCAAATGTAGCCAATAAATCCAATTATGATGAATGGTAGGAAAGGCAGAAGAAGGCTACTCCAACCGTAGCCCAAACACAACCCTACAATTACGCCTATGACATATAAGGCTGTCATAATTCCGCAACCTATCATTACTCCTCTTCCTCCTGCCATTGCGTATTTAATTGGAGCATTAGGAGTAAAGAAGTCTGGTTCTTTATTCTCTGATTGATTATTATTCATATTAGTTTATTTATAGTTACGAGATATTAGTTTAATTCTTATCTTTGTAGTAGAATTTCATAAAAGTTGCTAGTTATGGGTGTTCTATTGGTTACAGGTATTTTGAAGGAGATAACATGTTTACAAGCTGTTGCTGATGATGAAGCGTGTAAATATGGTTACGAGTCGTGGATAGCCTACTGTTATAAAACCAATATATTTACAAGATTCATTACTATATGCCCTTGCTGTAAGAAGTCATTTACTAATGACAACCCTGCTGTTGGTGGGCATGTACTTGCTGAATACGGACGACTAAATGCAGAAGGTAGACTTATTTATACCGAGTGTCTTACTCCTATCTGTAAGGAGTGTAATGACAGTTATAAGAATCATCAGGCTTTGAAAGTATTTAAAGTCCGTGGTTATCATTTATGTCGAGTACCTAATAAGCCACCTAAACGATAAACTTTAACATCAAAGAATATATCTTAATGATTAAATCTAATAGAACAAGAATACAGCTCGACTTCTTGTAAAGTTACTTATTATCAACTGATTAAACAAATGGCAATATGTTAAGTATTGTTACTAGGTTGCTCGTCTAGCATATCATCATCTTCCTCTCCCTCTATAAATGCCAAAAGCTCACCAGTCTTAGCATCTCTTATATATCTAATTCCAGGAGCTACATATTCAGTAACTACCTCTTTATCACCCCACCATGGTACAAATGCATCACTCATTATCATAATTGTTAATAATAGTAGTTGCAGGAACTACCCCAAATCCATACTTATTAAATCTCCTCATAAATTCATTCTTATCCTTAATTATATAATTAAATAGAAGTCTAAGATTTCTAAGTCCATTATTCTCACTAGTCCCCACATAAGGATTATTATTAATAAGTCTATCAATCTCATCAACACTCTTGAAGTTGGGAACTCCAGACTTACCTGCTCTTTGTTCAAACTCTATTAAGGGATGTAGTTGGGAGTTAAACTCTGAAGGGATAGTTAGATATTTATATTTATTTCTAACACTTACTTCGTTATACTCTGGATGTTCTTTCATTATCCGTTTAACAAACTCATCTTCTGATACTATATTGTCCTTCATTAGAGCTTGTAGCCTAGGTCCTCCAGTCTTAGCGTACTGATGATACTCAGTTGGAGTCATATCTTTTAATAATGCTGCTTGCACAGTTTCTATTCCATGCTTAGCTTCATGACCCGGTACATGAGCAAAATCGTCCCTAAGTATCTCAAAGGCAATTCTATCGAAGTCTTTAGTAGTTAGTATTTCCTCACTAGGGACAGACCTAGAGAACTTTATTATATCATTATCCAAACCTACATCTCTCTTATTTCTGGGAAGTACAGTTAAGTTTCCATTGTTATATCTATCGACAAATCTCTTAGCTGCTTCGCCATACTTAGTCCCTAGTTCTGCATCTATACTAGCGATTCTCTGTTGCGTTTCAGGATTTAGTAGATATTCCACGAAATTCTGTATGTTCTTATTAATGTCTAAATCACCATTCATAGAAGTTCCTGTATCAATGAACTGGCTCTTCTCTAATGGCTTAGCTCCTTTCTTAAACACTCTACCATTCTTCAAATCATCTCTAAGACTAAAGATTACTTGGTTATTAGAATATCCATTATCATATACATTATTAAAGATTACCCCGTCAGCACTCATCTTATCAGCTGCTCGTTCTAATGCTGCTCTGTTAGGTACGTCACCTACAGTAACTATTGGTCTCTCTAACTCTAAATCACCTTCTACTCTGTAAGGTCTCTTGGCAAATCTTTCTCTAGCCTTAGCTGCTTTCTCTGCCTTACCTGGTATAGAGTGATTAGCTGCTGTTCTTGGATTGCCAAATTTACCTTGATACCATATACCAACTTCAGGAGCGCCTTCATGAATAGCATCCCACCTTTCTGGGAAGTATAACTTTGGGAATCTAGCACTGTTCTTATCATGTACTACATGTATGGATTGTCTAGGTCCCCAACCTACATTATTAGGTAATGGTTCAACTGAAGGAGTTCCTTTGTTTATAGTCTTACTAATTACTCTAGCTCTAGCCCATTTATTACCACCAACAGCCATATCTTTTACTGGCTTTAACTTAGGTCCAAAGTTACGCATTCCAAATCCACCTGCCAAATTACCTATGTTAAAGAAATCTGCAACTACCGGATTCATTCCTGTAGTCTTAGAAAGCATATCAGCCCAGTCTTTATATTTGTCATTACTAGCTACATTGGTAATCTTATTAACTGCTTCATTACCTGCATATCCACCTGCTACTGATAATGGTCCAAATATTGCACCTGTTAATAATGTACTAACATAAGGTGCGGCTTCTCTCCTTCCTCTATCTACAGCTCCTGCTAGATTAATATTTCTAGGAGAAACTGTTACTTCTGGTAAAGTTACATTATTCATACCATTCTCATTATTAACTGGCAATACTATATTACCTCTCTTATCATAACCTCCCATATATTTAATAGGTTGTGCAGGTTCTTGATATTTAATAATCATACCATTCTCACCTTTAGGAATACCATTATATACCCCAGTAAGTACTTTAGCATAATTAGTAGCTTCTGCATATCTTCTTATACGAACATTCAACCTTTCTGATACTAGGGTATTATATACAAATATATATCTTATAAAGGTTGAATACTATTCCGCATGAAATTTACCGTACTCCTTTACTAATGGTGTTGGAATATAGATAATATCTTCACACCCATTTGGTCTCTTAGTTCTATCTAAAGCCAAGAACTCTCTATCGTCATACCTAAAGAAGCCAATAGTGGTTACTAGTCTTTCTTCTTGATATACACCTTCCCACATTAATTCTCGTCTCAGCGGTCCGTCCCACCTTTTATCCCAAGATACCCACATAGGGTCTCCTGCTTTATATCCCTGTTCATGCAGATTTAATCGTTTCTTACTCATCATTCATTCCGTTTATAACATTTACCAATTATCCATTTTGTAAATAAGTAGAGTAGTATTATAGCTACGCTGATTAATAAGATACGTTCTATACATGGCAATATACTATTCTTAACTAGTAGATGATATGTAATGCCTTTATATTTATACCACCAATAAGACTGTATTGCTTGTATAATACATTCTATTACTATTAATAACCACAATACCACTCTAATTACTTTCATTTCTTATCTAAATTAATGCTTCCTCTAATATTAAATTTCTTCCCTGGTATAGCCCACTCATAGCCATTAAAGTCATATATATCACGATAATTCATCGTTCTGTTCTTAGAGTCATACTGTACAGTATAGTTCTTTAGAATATTTAATGGTGTATTGTATTCATGAGCTCCATTAATAAGTCTCCCATTCTTAATCAAATTCCTGCTGTTATGACTATATTCGTTAAGAACAGTTGGTTCACCAGTATTATAGGTCTTTCTTAAAGAATCTAAGTTCTGTTTATCTAAGTTTATGAGCCCAGTAACTAGCTGCCAATCTTTACCCATTATATTCTTAGATTCAGCAATTTTAGTCTCCCTTGCTATTCTGTCCTTTAATAAAGTTGTATCAACAGGTATCTCCGCTTCTATGTAAGAAGGCAATCTAACACTACCGTCTTCATTAGAAGGAAGGAATTTACTATCATAAGATAACCCTAATCTCTTCCTCCAACCTGCATCTGCAACCGAATCTGTCACTATATAATCCATTTCGTCTGGATTAGCTACTTGTTTGTAAGCCGCCCTAGCTGCTTTGGCAGTTGCTATATACCACGGTGGAGTGTTCCAAGTTGCGTCAAATGTACTATAAATAGCTCTATTTCGTTTTGGAACATTCTTATCTTCATCTGTTCTTATCGCAGACCTATTAATAGGTTGTGCAGGTTCTTGATATTTAATAATACCACCTGCTTTGAAACTATTATACACGCCTCTTAATGAATTGGCATACTCCTTAGCTTCTGCATATCTTCTCTTACCTTTATTAGAACCAGTAAGCTTAGCTACAAACTTATTAATATCATCATTCTCATCAAAGTCATATAGTCTCTTTAAGAATTGTATCTTATCTGCTGCATACTCATCCATAGAATTATAAGACCTAAACTTCTGCTTAATAGCTTCACCTTTAGCATTTTTATCATTACCAGTTACATAATCACCTTTCCATGAACTACCAGTAGTTAAATTGCCAAAGTTGTACTTACCTTGCGCAGACTTACCCCAACTAGATTCTAATGCGTCTTGTGCTAATAGCATTCTAATTGCATTATCATTAGTAATACCTGCCTTCTTATAGGCATTAATAAGTTCTGTAGACCATTGCTTTCTGTTAGTGTATGGACTCTTCCAAGTTGAGTTGGCAGTAACAGGTTTATCAGTAACAGGTTTACTAGCTACTGGCTTATTAATTACTGGCTCTACTGTAGGATTATTAGCTACTACATCAGGTTCATTAGTATCTCTTACTGGTACTACTAAAGCCTCTGGTTTATCGTAAGTTGTATTATAATTATACTCACTAAATGGATTAATAGGATTAGTAATATCAGTGTAATCTATTGTAGGATTACTTACTGGATTATAACTTACGAACTTCATTCCTTGTTGAGCTTTCTTGATTCGCTTCTTATAGGTTGGGCGACTTGATTTGATGAACTTCTTGCGCATGTCTCGTTTGCCATTTATAAATATTCAACCTTTCCGGCATAGGGGTATTATATATAGATATATGACTAAGAAAGGTTGAATATTATATTAACAGCATGAGTATGATTCAATAAGGAAATAGTAATCCAACTATCTTCTTAAATACATCACCTGCCATTAGTTCACCACTTGCAGGTAATCCAGCCTTATTAATAGATACAATGATACTATACTTGGGATTATCAGTAGGAAAGTAACCACAGAACTCTACCGCATACATATCCTTAGTACTATCCTCATTAGTAGATAATGAACTAGTTCCCTGCATACCTGCAACTACTACCTTATCAGACTTGGCAGGTTGACATAATCCGTCAGTAATATTAAATACTAGAGCTTTCTTCAAACTATCAATACTAGCCCTACTTGCTATTTGGGGATTAATAACTACTACACTATCCTTATATAGTTGAGGCTGTATCATCTTCCCATTGTTAGCAATAGCATTATAGAAGGTTAGTATTTGGATTGGCGATATTTGTTGATTATATCCAATACTTGACCATGCAAAATCACTCTTAGCCCAATTGTTATCTTTAGGAGTTACAATGTGTGCAGGCTTTAGATTGGCTATTCCTGTGATACTATCTGGCTTACCATAGCTCATATTAGCTAATAAATTAAAGTATGCTTGGGGATTATTACCAAATGCTTTCTCCATTGTCTTATAAATGGCAATATTGGAACTAGCTGCCAATCCTTCTTGTACTGTAAGCTCACCATATCCACCTCTATGCCAATTATGGTCTTTAAGCTCTCTGCCATGAACTTGATAGATACCATTTCCAGTATCAACCTTATCACTCAACTTCACCTTACCAGTTTCTAAAGCTACCAATAGCGATATTGGGTGCATCAGACCAGTAGACTGCCATACAGAGAAGTTCTCACATGATTGGTAGTTCGTACTGTCTTTCTTAGTAAGTCCAACCAGAGCTTTTATTTGCCCTGATTGAACTTCCATTACTATAGCCTGCCCAGATAAAGCATCGAGTTCAGATAGTTTATTCTCCAGTAGAGAAGTTACATTTACTTGTAATATACTATCTATTGTGGAGATATTCTCTGTAACTTGTTGCCTAGATTGGCAGGAAACTAATAAGAACAATATTATTAACGCTATAAATTCGTTCTTCATTACCTTAGAGTAGTTTCTGTATTAGTTGTTCCATTCTTTACATACAGAGCAATTAGGGTCATGAATATTCTTTCCGTCTTTTAGTATAAATTGATGTTCATAGTACCCTTCTTTCTCTAGTTGTTTACACTTCTTACAGGTAGGATGATGCATTCCTTCTCCGCTTTGTGGTGTCCCATCTCTATTGTAAAACATTATATATTCATGTCCATCCGGTTTCGTAACTTTCTTACTACCTGCCAGTTTCTCATCATTTGGATAGAATACACCGTCCCTATAAGTACCACCCTTTCCTTTACAACTGAATAATGTAATTAGTGCAAATATTACACAGATGTACAATATGTTTACATTTGGTCTCTTCATTGTAAATTCCTCCTTAGCTGATTAATATATAGTTAACCCCTTTGGGATATTAAATAATAATTGTCAATAAATAACTGCGATATTTATGATTAGAATATAATTGTCACAGGCTTATTATTGATTTTAGTATTGCCGTAATATTTCTTCTTAGGATAGTCCTTTAACAGATAATTCTTTGTTTCCTTAGGAATATTGGGATTAGCTATGTCGTCTTCAATCTTACGCATAGGTACATATATACTCATCCATTTGTCTTTATTGAGTATAGCATAATCATCATACAGAGCTATGGCGGTAATTTTACCATTATCTTGTACTTTAATCTTAATAATTACACTGGTATTACTAAAACCTCTAGCTTCTCCATTTACATTTCTAATCTCATCTGCATATATGATACTTGAAATTAGAATCATCACATACAATAGAATTACTTTCTTCATATCATTAATAGATGCCCTTTTGTTCCTTAACAGGCTTTTAGTTATTAATTATAGTGTGAGGAACACAACATAGAGTTGCACACTTCTTTAATAAAGAACTGTTGAGTAGTAAAATAGACTGTCTGTTTCTTATATACCTGTATTTATGCCAACCTGTTCCCTATAGTTGGCTATTACATATAGAAAGGTGTGGGAACACTATTTGCTTTATCCTTGTAACGGGCTCTCGCATTGCCTTTGCTGTGGATAAAACAATAGCAACCCACACCAAGCGGCATATAGAAACTTTACAAACGTAAGGTAAGTATATATCCAAAGTGCGGGTGCTATTGCTATCATCTTCACAGCGTTTCAAATTTGCGAGATTTGTTACAAGAAGATAATTTCAATAACACCTTTCGTTAATATGTCCTTCCAACAACTTAACTCTCTAAGTTCTTGGAATTGGTACAAAGATAATGAAAGGTATTTTATTTTGCAATTAAATGTATCTGTTAAAATGAGAGTTGAAAGCTATTTCTACTCTGAATATCCATAAATTGAGACAGAACTATTCAGAGCATAAATAAGTAAACTCCGATTCATTCTGTCTCAAATCTCAATTATCAGAAGCTAAGACAGTCATAAGTATTTAATAATTCCTCTTGCCTTAATCCCAAGTATCTCTTAGTAATTGATACACTGGAATGATTGAATAGCTCCATGAGCTTGACAAGTGCAAGCTCCGAATTATCGTTATTCATGTTGTAGACCTGTCTGCCAAAGGTCTTCCTAAGAGAATGGCAACTGAAATTGCCTATATGTAACCTGTACTTCTTCTTAATCTCCTTCAACATGACATTGATTCTCTGAACTGTATACACTGTCCCCTTCTGACTTATCAATACAGGAGCATTTATGCCAACTGGATTTATATGCTCATAACAATCTCTGATATGTTGTTGTAGCTGCATGTTAATCCTAATTGTCCTTTGCTTCCCTGTCTTAATCTCTGTAATGGTAAACTCTTCTGCATCTAGTATCTGATTCCACCTCAAAGCAAGAATATCAGAAATTCTTAGACCTGTGAAGCAACCTAAAGCAATAAGAAGTGACATCTTATAATTACTATCCCTTGCCAATTTTCTTATTAAGTTCATCGCTTCGCTCCATTGCAGATAATCTGCTGTTGTACTTGAATATTTAAGTGACATAACGTTCTGTTTTATAGTGAAACTAATAAAAGTGAATATTAATTTTGAGTTGGAATATCTAACTTACTGATTACTAGCTAAACATTCACTAATAATAGAAGTGAATATTATACTACTGGCTAATAATAGAGAAAGAGTACCTATATATAGTATATAGATACCCTTATTAGTTCTTCATGTACTACTTCATTGTAATAATCTTGTATATAGTCCAAACAATCATCAAGAAGAATACAACAGGTGAAATTGCACACATAACAAGTAACAAGATAATCCAAGATATAACGACTAATAACGCTTGTAACATAATCTTTTGAGTATTAATAGGTAATGAATAATCAAGGGACACCCTTATTATATGGATGCCCCTTTTAAGTACTCTGTAATACCACTAACTAAGAAACCATTGATACTTGTCATCACCATGTAAAGCGGAACATATACCCGTTGCAAGTTCTGTAGCATTATAGGCTCTATCCAAGAATGAATCTATATAGCTACTCTTATTTGCACCTGTGAGCAAGTTGTAGAACTTCCACATAGACAAATCATTTCCCAAGCTACCAAAGTTCTCGTCATTGATATACGCTTTAGCCACATTGTTAACCTGTGTATCAGTAAGCAACATTTTAGGAATATCCTTTTGATACCCCTGTGGTAATGATTGATAAAGTCTCATTCTGCCTAATAGTTGGCAGAATTGATGCTCTGTCATACAGGTATTGCCTAAAGACTGCATCAAATGTATGTGTTTGGCTGCATCGTATTTGTGGAACATTTCCAATACCGCTTGATATAAATCCCTTGTATTGGTAACTTCCAAGCAACTAAGATAACCGTCCGTAGATACACATAGATTTGTGCAAACCTTACAAGTAAAGCCAATAAACACTTTAAACCGCTCCGCACCTTTCTTTGAATAAAGGTTGGTATGGTTATAAGCTCTGACACCACCAATAGTAAGGGTTAGCCTGTTACCGTGTACTGTCTCATAGATAGTAGGAACTTCAATAACAAAAGCGCATCTTTCGTAGTAGATAGTCTTGTCACTCTCTAATAACTGATTGGCTGGCTTATGAATTGCTTCGGGAATCCTGCCTTTGATTACATGAGAAACACGAATATCTGGCGATTCAATTTGTTCACCGCTAAAGAATGTATTGGTTGCATCCTGTACCGCTTCGATAAAAGCCACATGAGATAATGTAGCTTCGTTATCTTTGGCAAATACAGGGATAATACAATCATTCCTTAGATGTTCCAAACTGGCTTCAATCGTATTGGCTTCAATAAATAACGGGCGTTTCTGCTTAATAATTGGCTCTTCAATTATTACCGCTTCTTCTGCATATTCACCAAAGTTTCTACTAGTTCTTTGTACTGGCATAATCTGTAATGTTGATTCCATAATCTGTAATTTATTAAGTTAATATTAGAAATTCCTCTGTCTGAAAGCTAACCAAGCCACAATCAGTATTAATAATCCAATAAAGAACTGTGGCATTAAGACTACTGGCACAATTAGAATTATTCCAAACGTCAATAAAATCTTTAAATTCTCCATACGCATAATAATAGATTAGTAAATAGTGTATTTAAGGACAAAATGAGGGCTTGACATGAAGTACTATTCATTCACTTATCTTTGTGCATCTTTATATGTAGACATATACAAATCATTGATAAGTCCGCACATTTCAAAAGTTCAAAAGGTTTGTATGCTGAATAGCAATTCATGTAATCCTTTCATTTCTCCTAATGATTGGTGAGGGGTATTTTGGGTAACAGAAGGGGCTTATGCACGATATACATCTGATACGCTCACTGACAAATCAAATATTTCACTCTATCAAAGCATAAAGTATAAATAGAAACACGACCTAAATCTAAAGGGCGGGGGTATGATTTTAAGTACCTATATTCTTGGGTGGGGGATATACATAAAAAGCCCCAAACCCGTTTAACGGTCTGGAGCTTTATTGCTTACAAACTAACTACAGAATAATCTTATAAGGTATATCTTCCTTAACAGGTCGCTTTCTTCCTACTGTACCTGCTTGTATTGACTTCATAAAAGCGTGGATATTCTTGACATCTTTAAATCCATTCTCTTTATACTTCTTATAAATCATACATTCTCTGGATAATGGTTTGTTATTGCTTTCGTTGAAGTCTATCATGTGGTCGAACATGGCAATTAGTTTCTTTACTTGCTTATCTTTAGGCTGGTCTATTATTAAGCCTTTGACCTTTAGAATCAGACAGTCACCAATTTCATCCAATAAATCCAAATCCTTTAACTGCTCTATGTACCTACCAATAGCATCATGTCCCATGTGAATAAGCTCCTTCAATTTCCTTATGGATGATAATTTGATAACATAACTATGCGGCTCTGTTACACTGAATAGCTTTAATATGAATCCTCTTAGCTTCAAATCTAAAGTATTGTAAGTATCGTAGAACTCTCTGCCAATTCTTCTATAATTGCCTGGCTCTACTTGGTTGAACTTGTACATAGTCCAATGCCTGTCCTTCCGTTTGGAATCTATATCACGTATAACAACCTCGCCTGTAGCCCTTAATTTGTCATTGAAAGATAATGTACTCTTACTCTTCTTGTAATTATCCAGTTCTTCCCCTACAAACCCTGCAAGCTGTTTTAATGTAGTATTAGTTTCCAAAGAATCTTTATCTGCTGTCAATAGCAAGGTATAAGTCCTGTACACATCTGAACAGTTTAGATTCTGAATCAGATTATTACTCATTACTGTGTACTCCTTGAATGGAAGTTTCGTGTCTTTCATAAGGCAAACGCTCAATATGGTTAATCAAAATAATCTGATTGGTCTTTAACAAGAATCTCATTTTAGTGGAACTTAGTCTGTTCACTTTCCTTAGTTCGCTTAGTTTCTCATATAAATTATTATTATAATGCCACATATATTATTGATTTATATATTCTACTTATCCCACCTACTGAAAGTTCGTCAGAACTTTACAGTATGGCTGTATGGAATGTAGTATCTAGGAGTGTAGACAGGGGGTGAATAAGCACGCTCCAAAAGGGGATTAAGCACACCGCTAAAGGGGGAATAAGCACACCTTTATAATCTGGTAATATCAATACTTCAGCACATAACTTTGCTGTATTAGCAAGCACATTAGTAGATAGTGATACTAATTAGATGATTAGTTGCAAATACATACCCTGCCTAGTATGCTCACTTATTAACGGTAAAAGGGAGAACCATTTATACTGTCCTCCCTTCATTAGAAACTATTCATGTATCATTATTCATCTTGATGTAAACGGTGTAAACCTTGTTATCTCTCTGCTTGCGTCTCTTGGAATATCCATTGAGCTTAGCCCATATTCCAATCACTGTTTTGCTGTCCTTTACTTGGTGAGCCAATGCAAGTCTGCGTAGTTCTTCAAAACTAAATTCTTGTTTGGTGTTCATAATTGGAAATTCATAAAATTGTTGATTCAATCATGCTCAAAGCATAAAACGATATGCACTATGCCATTCACGTTATTGGCGACAAGTCTTGGGTTGTAGATTGTCGTATTGGCAATGGATAGTATGAGATGCGGGAACAGCAAGTGCGATGCAAGTGCGTCCAGTTGCTCTGATACATATTCATCTGTCATGTAGTCTGGTAGTATAAAACTGTAGAGGTAAACCTTTACGTCCTTGTACCGCTGCATTTTGAGTTTGATAATCTCTCTCTTGTTTAAAATTGCTACTGGAATGTTTCTTAGGAAGTAGCTTGAACTAACAAATTGTACATTCATTGCCATAAATTCATAAAATTGGGTACATAAAGAATGAATCTGTGTGCGGTGAGTGGCGTAAATTCAAATAGTAGATTTCAGATATGTTTCAAGTGGGTAATTCAGTAGTTTCAGTGATACCACCCTTATCTCATGTTGGTAGTGCAAAGATACTGCACTTCGGTAAGGCTACATAACAGTTGGGTAACTATTTTAAAACTTCGTGTTGGGAGCTTCGTGAAGTGAAAATATGCCCTCTCCTGCTAGCTTGGAAACTGATTCGGAACTCGTAAACGAATCCTGCTCTGATTTACGGTGTGCAGGTGAACAGTGCACACCTTGCTTTGAATTATTTTTCACTTCTGGGCGTATCAGTCGGCAGCTCAAAGCCCGATGTAAATTATTGTGTCTCTGATATGTCACAGTCTCAAATTCCAAGTGCCGGATAGGTCAGCCCACTCATTTGAAACGAATTAGATTTATGGTGGCAAGTCTGGAAGATAAACGGAGCGGTCATTTCAAGATTGACAAGCCGTAGGGAATGTTAGCGTTGCGTATTCACCTCTCCGCCCTCGTCCGCATGGATAAACACACGTGAGAGTGCTTGCAGCCATGAATCTCCGAAAAATGAGACAGAACCGTTCGGAGTGTAATAAGTCAAACTCTCAACAGTTTTGTCCCACTTGCGTTCACCTTATTGGATATTTACAGTATGACAACAGGCAAATTCTAGTTATAAAGACATTGATAGAATGTATATAGATTACTACAGTCTATTAGTATGCTGTATTACTATAAGATACTGTAGTATTATAAAGTATTATAACTACTATGAATATATACCTAGTTCCATACTATCATTCAAGACCATTATGATATATATCTACAATAACACATTAATTTATAGCATAAATTATATTAGACTTGATTGCTTATTTAAAATATATTTGTACATTTGTGGCGTTTCATTTAGAGATACCATAATGGCTTAATTGCGCTTTATGTTCGTTTACTTGTAAACAACTTATGGACTAATACCGTAAGGAACGGCAAGCCTTTGAGTAGATTTAAAGGTTAATTTATTTACCCTAATTAATTTATCATTATGGAGAATCAGAATGAAGCAACTTGTGTAGTGTTAAGTCGTGAAGAATTATTTGATTTGTATGGCTCTTGGTTTGGTAATACTGCAACACCGGCTGATATGGTTTGTTGGTGTGACAGGCAAATCGAGAAGTACGAGGAATGGATTAAGAACTGCAAGGAACTCAAATTAGAGAACCAGAAGAAGCTTCTTAAAGATATTCCAACAGACATACTACAAGCTATTTTAGATTCTTCTACTAATTAATACTACTAAGTAAACACTTTAGGGTATCCATTTGGATACCCTTTCTAGTTAATAGTAATAGGTTATGCTGTACACAAAAGTCCTTGATGAATATAAGATAGATTATGAAGAATATCTCCGAGAAAGGGAAGTAGACTTCTTCGGAATGAAGGATAGATACCTAAAGTATATACAGACCAAAGGAATAGACCATTTCACTTTTAAACCTATAAAGATTACCACCAACACAGGTCATATATATATTATCAGATATAGCTTTAATGCATACTGGAAGCATAAGTTTATACCATTAATTGCAAGATGTTACCGCCAACCGGAAGGCATATATGTAGTGACCTGTCCTAGCACCATTATTAAAATAGGTAAGAACGGTGCATATATACCACATTTCTTTGATAGATATAGAGATAGGATTCTTAAACGTAAACATGGCAATAAACTAGATGTTATAATGAAATTCTTCGAGAATGAAGCGCGTTTCAGTGTAGGAGCAATGATACGGTATGACAAATATCCCGATAACTACATATTCGTTTTTGATAAATTCATAACACTAGGTAGTCCACTAGAGGATGTTAATATATTTGAGATGAGAACTTTAATCAGCTTAGATATGCTAAAGGAAGTGCAGAAGGATATATGTAATGAACTTGTAGAATCCAATATTAAAGGATTAGAAGAACATATTAAAGATGAGGATAGGAATAAAGATGAACTTCTTCGCACTTTATTAGAGCTACCCAATTATAAAGAAGTATAGCATACATAATCAGAATCAAACATAATCTTGCTATATTATCTCACATAATATAAGACATATATGGGGAACTTAGATTTCGTTGCTATTGATTTGGAAACAGCTACTTCTCATAGAAACTCTATCTGTGAAATTGGTATTGTAAAGAACTCTATAGTAATTGAGAGTAAACTAATACTAGGTTGAAATTGTGAATATTGGAGTTGAGAGGGTGCTCTAGGTCGGAATTTACTTTTCTTCTTCAAAGGAGACGGCAGGAATTGAGATGAGAGGCTGACCGATTGTGAGGCTTTGTTGGGCTTGCATCAGTGCGGAAACTGAATTTTACTGGATTGAATGGTTACTCTGTCTGATTAAATGGTTGATATATAACAATATACAATAGTTAAATAGTTTTGAGAATAGTTCATCTAGGAATAAAATTCCGTTATGCGCCAGACTTATTTCCCCCGGCTGGGGAAAACTGCCCCCGCCTACCATTGCTACTTGCGAAATCGTATGGTGCGGGTCACGGAAAGGGCGTTGAGTGATTAGGGAGGAATTGCGGTTTAATTTTCCAGCTACGGAGTGTATCTTGGTCGTTTCGAGGCTTTCACCCAACGAGAGGGGAGGGAGAATGGAAGGAAGGCGTTTGGCCATCATTGATTTTCCGCTTCCCGGCGCACCTATCATGATGAGATTGTGTCCGCCGGCAGCAGCTACCTCCAGTGCTCTTTTCACGTTTTCCTGCCCTTTCACATCTGCAAAATCAAACTCGAAAGTACTTTGATGGGCATAGAACTCTTCTCGGGTATTAACAACTGTCGGTTCTAATTCGCGTTCATTATTGAAGAACTCAATGACTTCCCTGATATTGCTGACTCCATAGACTTTTAACTGGTTAACTACGGCGGCTTCCCGCGCATTTTGTTGGGGAATGATTAATCCTTCAAAACCGTCTTCCCGTGCTTTGATGGCAATGGGAAGTGCTCCCTTGATCGGTTGTATGCTTCCGTCCAAGCTCAATTCTCCCATTAACAGGTAGCGGGAAAACTTCTCCGATGATATGGTTTCATTGGCGCCCAGCAACCCGATAGCAAGAGGCAGGTCGTAGGCCGAACCTTCTTTCCGGATATCTGCCGGCGCCATATTGACTACAATATTGGTGGTCGGCATTTTATAACCGTTGACTTGCAGTGCGGAGATGATACGTTGGTGGCTTTCTTTGACCGCTGAATCCGGAAGGCCGACGAGATAAAACATACAGCCACGCGAGCTGTTTACTTCGATTGTGATGAGTGTTGCATCAATCCCTTGAACAGCCGCTCCGAAAACTTTAATTAACACGTTTGGTTACTGGTTATTTCTTTTTTTTGTTGTCTTTCTTATCTTTTTCTTCTGCTGCGGAAACTACTTCTTCAATTTTCTTCTTCAGCTTTTCGCCTTTGAGGTCCTTTGCCAGAATCTTTCCGTCTGCTGACAGGAGTATGTTGGCCGGTATTTGCCGGATCGTATATTGTTTAGCAACTTCGGAGTTAAATCCATCGAAGTCGCACACTTGTTCCCAGTCCAGCGTGTCACGTTTAATAGCGTCTTTCCATTGCTCCTTGTTCAAGTCAAGAGAAATGCCCAACATGGCTATATATTTATTCTTTTTGTATTTTTTGTAGATTTCCCGCAGTTCGGCATTGCTGTTTTGATTGGCAATACTATCACCCCATGAAGCCCAGAAATTGATTAGCAGGTTTTTCTTTTTGAGGTTTTCCGATGTGCGGCTTATCTTTTCTCCTTTCACATTAGGAAGGCTGAAAAATGGGGCATATTTACCGATTTCTGTCTTTTCCGCTTGGGAGATACTTTCGTTAAGACGTTCGATGTAAAGTTTGTCTTGCAATACTCCTGCCATTACTTCGGTGAGTTTTTTTATTTTATTGAAGTCGGGCGAGTCTTTTTGGACGAAGTATTTATCCAATAGGTAGAGGCTGACGAATGAAGAATGATGTCCCCGGATGAACTCTTCCGCTTTCTGCTCCAATACCTTTTCAGAGGGAGTGCCCAGCCCTCGCAGATCTTCCTGAAAAGCAGTAAACTCCTGATTATATATATTCCCTTCGATATGAAGGTATTCCGGATTGCTTATATCTCCTTTAATTTTGATTTTGTTTCCTTTATCAAGATATATGGGATATTCTATTTGGTTGTTGATAAGCAGAAAAGCAGGAGTAATGGTGTCTACCGGGATGGTATAGGCGAATTTGTCGTCCTTGGTGAAGATCGTGTCTATCCGGTCGCGCAATTCGTCCATGCCGTACAGGTAAAGTGTATCTGTTCCCAATCCTTTGATTTCTCCGGTGATACTGGCTTCCTTGGAAGGCTTGCTGCAACTGAACAGACAGATAGCTATGAGGATTAAAATGCTACTCTTTTTCATCATTTTGATTTCTTTTCTGCGAAAGTACGGTTTTTACGGATAAAAAAAAAGAAGAGGCTGTCTCAAAATGCATTGCACCCCAAAAGTTAGACAAAAAACTTTTGGGGTGCAGCTTTTTTATTGCTTTTTGGAGGATTTTTATTTTTTCATTTTAGCAAAGAGAACAACGTTGTTATTGTCTTCGTTTAATGATTTCACTAACGCTTGTGTACGTTTTCGTACTGTGCTGGGGAGATCTTTTCTTGCCAGTTCTTTCTCTAGTGTTTCTTTTAGTTGTGACGGTTCCATGTTAGAGACGTAATATCCGTTGCCGAAAGACGGCCATATCTGCATCTCCTTTGTTCCTAAAAAGTCATTGTACAAGTGGAAATAGTTGCCGTGCAGTGTCTTTTTGTCTACAATATATTTGGCAGGCTTAGTGCTTCCCCATGTGTTTTTAGACATTTGTACCGGGAAAGAAACGTCGCCTATAAAATGGCGCGGATATTCGGAATAGCCATGCCAGGGAATTTTATCTTTATTGGCATATTCGACAGTGAAACGGGCTTCCAGACGGTTTTTGGCATTGTTGTAGTGGTATAGGCTGTCTACTCGCGGGGTAGGCATAATGACCATTAGCATGACATCATAATCGGAGGTGTTGTTACCCATAAATACTTCATTACTGAAGTCTCGTGGAACGGTCAGATGTGCGGGAGCAACGAAGTTTTTGCGTTTGCCGTTAAAATCTTGTGTCCATACTACTGCCGGCCAACCCTGAAATGGCAGTACCGTCACTGTGACTTCCGATTTCTCTGTGTCTACTCTGAATTGTCCTTTAGGAACGCGCAGGCATAATGGGATGGGGGCTTGTGGATTTCCTTTCAAATCGAATACAAGTAATTTGTCACTTTGCCAGGGTAGGATATAGATACGGTTGTGGGCCTCGTCTAACTGTTCAGCGTATGTATTACCGTATTCGTTCGGTCCCTGGCCATAGGCGCCAATGTTGGTGATATATTTGCCGTCACGGGTGAAAAGTTTATAGGGAGTCTGTTTGTTATTACTTACCAGAATGTAATTGTCGCTGACAGTAGTACGTACCCAACCTCCTACCAGTGCTTCATCCCGATTGTCTAACTGTACCACTTGGAGTTCTTCTGTCAGATAGCTCAGGGGAATGTCTACCGTATCTTTCAGGCTTTTTAAATTACAGGAAATTAATGTTCCCGTAGGTGTTGTGACGCTCTTGGCTACGACAGGCGATAGTGCCAGTGGGTCTTTCGTTGCTTTGCTGTTGTCTGTAAAAGCAAAAATTGCTAATAAAGAACAAGTGCATAAACTGAAAATAATACTTCTGTTTTTCATACTGATATGTATTTAGTTAGTACTGTTTTTCTAATTGGCTTCGGGACAAAAGTAGGCTGAAACAAATAGAAAAACAAAAAAACAGGCGGACAAGAATGCTCTCTTGGTTGTCGCTTATGTATCTGATTATTAGTAGAGTATACGCTATTTTATTATTTTGTAAGGCGGACAAAATATAAATGAGGTTGGACTAATTACTAAAATGCTTTGAGAAAACTGTCAAGGCTTATGTTTTCATCAGTGATTCCCAGCTTGTCGGTTTTGATTCGATATTTTCGTTTGGTGATAGCTGCTTTGCTGATACAGTAGATGTCTGATAAATCCTGTATATTGACATTGATTTTGACGAGGCAGCAGAAGCCGATTTCTTTTTCTCCCAAAGAAGGATAGGCTTGTTGTAAGCGAACTACAAAATTGTCGAAGGCATCATTTACGACTGAAATGACTTCCGCCCACTCTGTGTTTGTTACCACTATTTTGCTGTTAGCGGCAGATTCATCCTGCTTGTCATCGGTGTGGAGGGAAGGTAGTTTATGAAAGAATGATATTCTTCTGAAAAGAGCTTCCCGCAACTCCGCTTCTTTGTTTCTCTGTCGGATTTCTTTTTCCCGCAATCCGCTTAGTTCCGCTTCCTTGTGCAATAATAGATTCTCTTGCTGCAACCGCTCTTTTTTCTCTCTTTGATAAAAGAAGAATGCGATGAACCCTACGCTTAGTAAAGCTGTGATGATTCCAAGCATCCATAGTTCGTGCTTCTGTTGCTGAAAATGAAGCTGGTATAGCTCGTTTTGCAGTTTGAGCTCGTTGAATTCTCTTCTTTGTATTTCTGAATTGATGTTGCCAAGTATATTATTTTTTATTGTATTTTCCTTTTGTTTGCTGTAAAACGCTTGTTCAGGATAATCTTCTTGATTTATCAGATTGAATAAAAGAGCATTTGCTTCCATGGCAATAAATTCTGAAGTGGAGGTTGCAGCTTGCTGATAGTAATATTTGGCGGAATCTGTCTGGTTCAGGGCTGCGTATGTCCTCCCACGGAGCAATAGGTAATGGGGAATTTCGTATCGGCTGCGACGTTCATTGGATAACAGTTGGAGATACTTCAGCGCTTGCCGGTAATCTTTTCTTTCCAGACTGGTATTCAGCAGATTTTCGAATGCATAATAAATGAGGGACTGGTGGTTGGGAGAGTCTCTAAGTTCTTCTATCAACTTTTTGTACCCTTGGGTATATTTTTCATGTTGCTGCATTGCTTCTATAATTTGAAGGTATAGTTGGCTTGCAGTGAAGTAGGCAAGCGTATCTTTGCTTTTACGGGTTAGCTGTTTGCTGCTATCCGCCATTGCAAGGGCTTGATTGTAGTCTTGTTTTCTGTAATATGCCGCTCTCCTTAGTCCGTATATGCGTGTCTTTAATGTATCGTTCAGTTGGTACTCTTTCAGCAACTTTCCGGTTGATAATAATGTGGAATCGGGTAGATTCTTATATAGGTAGGAAGCGCTTTGCTCTATGTGTGCTTGTAGCCATTTGGCTTGTAGGTTGCTTTGTTTGTAGCACGTGAGAGCATTTCGGAGCAGTGAGTCACCGGGGAGGCCGGTTTTCCATAGCGTTGCTTTATAAGAGAGCAAATAATAGTCTCCTTGTTCGGATAGGGATAATTGGCGGGGGTGTGCTATTTGTTGCAAATAGAAGAATATACTGTCTGTTGAAACTTTTTCCATTTTCATGGCTTCTTTCAGTAGTGATGAAGGTTTGGGCTGGCAACTGCTCATAATAATGAGGCAGCTGATTAATAAACTGTAATAGTATCTACTGTGCTTTTTCATATATTCTATTCTATGATTACGAATATACTATTTTGCCGACAATAAAGAACCTTTCTTTAGGGTATTTTATTAATTAACCGTTTTCTCCGGATAAAAAAAAGAATTGCCCGTCATTTATATGACAGGCAATTCTCATTATTTAAAATAGAGTGGTAATTCTATTATTTAGCGATGCTCATGAAATCTGCATTAGTGAAGTATTTTGCAAATTCCAGGTCAGTAGCTGCCTTCTTAGCTAATGAAGGATCTTTAGCAACTGCGCTCTTCAAGCTGCTTGTTACCATAGAAGAATTGTTAGTTCTAGCACCTAAAACAGCCATCAGGTAGTCAGTGTAAGCATCCGGTCTTTCTACGTTAGCCAATGTGTTTTTAGCCTTGTTGTAGTCCTTAGCAAGGATCTGAGCCAGAGCAGCACTGTTAGTCTTAGAGTCACCGAATGAGTTAACTGCTCTTTCATATTGACCTTGAGCGATGTACAGGTTACCCATAGATTCGCCAAGTTCTTTAGTGCCGGCAGCTTTACCGAAGTAAGTTTCAGCAGCAGCTTTGTCACCCTTGATCAAAGAGATCAAACCTAAGTTCATGTTAACTTCAGGAGAAGCGTTAACGCTGGCAGCTTTCTTGAAATAAGATTCTGCTTTGTCAACGTTACCAGCCTGATAAGCCAATTTACCCAAGTTGTTGAAAGCACGGTAATCGTTAGGGAATTGTTTTGTAGCCTGAGTATAGATAGCTTCTTGTTTAGCAGGATCGTTAGTCAGTGTAGCAGCATACAGCAATTCTTCAACATTCAGTTCTGAAGGATTAGAAGAAGCCAGCTTAGCGATTTCTTCGTCAGACTTACCGATGATTTCGTAGTTCAAAGTCAAACGAGAACGACGCAGCTGAGGAAGGATTTCATCAGCCAAAGTTTTGTAAACTGAAGAAATGTTTTTGATTTCTTGTTCTCTTTGTGCAGGATCTTGATACATTGACAATACGCGGAGAATCAACTCTTTATCCTGGATGTTAGATTTAGAAACCAGTTCCTGGAAGCCTTCCCAGTCCTGTGCGGTATATTTAGCATCGATCGGAGCGTCGATTTTAGCTTTCTTCAGGTCTTTACTCAACATCTTAGTTGTGTTGCCTTCACGATTTTCAGCCAGTGTAGTATTCAAGCTTACACCACCATCAGGAGAAGCGTATGCAGAAACTTCGATATTGCTGATCTTCTTGTTAGCAGCTTCGTTTACGTTAGCCACTTCTTTATTGAATTCTTTAGCAGTTTTCAACTCGCTTGAACGAATGTTAGCTTGTTGGATCAAGAACATGATGTTAGCGTCATGTTTTTCTTTGATGATACGTTGGAAAGCGTCTTCGCCCAATGCCGGGTTTGCGTTACCTAATGTATTGTTAACTAATTCAGAAGTAGAAATGACACCATCAGCTACTTTCACAGCAGGGATAGTAACCACTTTCTTACCGATAGTAGCTTTAAATTCGAGGTACAGTTCAGACTTAGCCATTTCAGGAACATAGTCGAAGGAAGTTTTCATTGTGTAGCTACCGCCCATCTTGTAAGAGATAGTCTGGTCGTTACCTTCTACTTTTTCACCTTGGAAAGTCGCTGGTTGGCCTTTAGCTTCGCCACCATTCCATTTCAAAACCGGAGTTACTTCTACAACTGCTTTCTTGTTGAAATACTTTTCCGGGAATTTTCCGTTAATGGTTGCAGGAACTTTACCACCTACTGCCTCCAGCACCTGCGGAGTAACAGTGAAGTAATCAGCTGATAATTCACCCATTTTTTTGCTGCAAGAAGAGAATAATGCAACAACCATTGCCATGAGTAAAGGCAAGTACAACTTCTTAGTCATTTTAGGTATAAATTAAATGTTTGTAATTGAAATATCGTCGTATTCACATACACCTTTCTGTCTAGTACAGAAAAAGTAACGCAAAGATATTAATTCTTAATATAAATATAAGGATAAGGGGTTGATTTTATCATAATTTAATGAAATTAGCGCTCTTTTTCTTTCCGGTACTTGATATTTCGGGGATGATGTTCAATGATCTCACTGCGAAGCATATTACGGTCGATATGCGTGTAGATTTCGGTTGTAGCAATAGACTCATGTCCGAGCATGCATTGAATAGCCCGCAAATTGGCTCCGCCTTCCAGTAAATGAGTGGCAAAAGAGTGGCGGAAAGTGTGCGGGCTGATATTTTTGATGATACCTGCCGTTTGTGCTAATTCTTTAATCATGTGGAAGATCATTATTCGTGAAAGTCCTTTGCCTCTCCGCTGGCTGACAAATACAAAATCTTCATATTCTTTTTTTACTTCGATCCGGTTACGGTCGGTGAAGTAGAGTTTTATCTCGTTAATGGCACGGGGGGAAATGGGCACAAGTCGTTGTTTGCTGCCTTTTCCTTCCACTTTGATGAAGCCCTCGTCGAAATAAAGATCGGACAGCTTGAGGTTGACAAGTTCTGATACGCGAAGTCCGCAGCTATATAAGGTCTCTAATATAGCCCTGTTTCGTTGCCCTTCGGCCTTACTGCGGTCGACGGCAGAGATAATCCGATCGATTTCTTCCACCGTCAGCACCTCAGGGAGTTTGAAGCCTATTTTGGGCCCTTCCAGCAATTCGCTGGGATCAGCCTCCAAATAATCAGCCATAAGCAGGAAACGGAAGAATGATTTGATCCCTGACAGGATACGGGCCTGCGAACGGGGATGGATACCAATATCATGTAGCCCGGCTGTAAAACGTTGGAGATCAGACAGGCACACTTCCAGAACGTTGATGCCCTCCAAGGTCAGGAAACTCATCAATTTATCCAGGTCTGTAAGATAGGCTTCCAGCGTGTTGGGAGATAAAGACTTTTCCAGTTTGAGATACTGCTGATACTTTCTGATTATCAGTTCCTGTTGTTCCTTCTTCTTCTTTTTTTCGTTGATTTCCATTTCTTTTTTCTACCTTTGCTCCGCGAAGATAGGCTGCACCTCAGCAGAATACAAATAAATTTGTTTCTACATTCGGTTTGCACTATCTTTGTGGCTTGAAATATTGTTCTTTGGATACAAAGGTATAAAAAAAGAGGATTACGCGATGAAGATACAAATTATTAATGGCCCGAATATAAATCTGTTGGGTAAGCGTGAACCTTCCATATATGGAAGCGTTACATTTGAAGATTATTTGGCTGAACTTCGCAAAAGATACACTGACGTGGAGATCGACTATTTTCAATCGAATATTGAGGGAGAGATGATTGACTGCATACAGCAGGTAGGATTTGACGTGGACGGGATTATTCTGAATGCGGGTGCTTATACGCATACTTCCATTGCTTTGCAGGATGCTATTCGCTCTGTGACGTCTCCGGTTATCGAGGTGCATATCTCCAATGTACATAGTCGTGAGTCTTTCCGGCATGTGTCGATGATTGCTTGTGCCTGCAAAGGGGTGATTTGCGGCTTTGGACTGAACTCATATAGGTTGGCGCTGGAGGCATTGTTAGAAAATAAATAAGGTATAATATATAATAGGTAGAAAGACTATGTTATTGAAACAGACTAAGATTGTGGCTTCTATTTCGGATAGACGTTGTGATGTGGATTTTATAAAACAGCTCTTTGAAGCTGGAATGAATGTGGTGCGTATGAATACTGCGCACGCCAGCCGTGAAGGTTTTGAAGCTCTGATTGCAAATGTACGTACCGTGTCCAATCGTATTGCGATTCTAATGGATACGAAAGGACCGGAAGTCCGTACGACTGCCAATGCAGAACCGATTCCATATAAAATAGGTGAGAAAGTAAAGATTGTAGGTAATCCGGAACTTGAAACTACCCGTGAGTGTATTGCTGTTTCATATCCCAATTTCGTACACGATTTGAATATCGGTGGTACGATTTTGATTGACGATGGTGATCTGGAACTGGAAGTCATTGATAAAACCGCTGATTATTTGCTTTGTGAAGTGAAGAACGAAGCTACTTTGGGAAGCCGTAAGAGCGTGAATGTTCCGGGTGTTCGTATCAATCTTCCTTCCTTGACGGAAAAAGACCGTAACAATATCCTTTATGCTATCGAAAAGGATATTGATTTTATCGCTCACTCTTTCGTGCGCAATCGTCAGGATGTACTTGATATTCGTGCGATTCTGGATGCTCATAATAGTGACATTAAGATTATTGCCAAGATTGAAAATCAGGAAGGCGTAGATAATATTGATGAGATACTGGAAGTAGCCGACGGCGTTATGGTTGCCCGTGGTGATTTAGGTATTGAGGTCCCTCAGGAACGCATTCCGGGAATCCAGCGTGTGCTGATTCGTAAATGTATCCTGGCAAAGAAGCCGGTGATCGTTGCTACGCAAATGTTGCATACGATGATTAACAATCCTCGTCCTACTCGTGCGGAAGTTACTGACATTGCCAATGCAATTTATTATCGTACGGACGCTTTGATGTTGAGTGGTGAAACTGCTTATGGTAAGTATCCGGTGGATGCGGTGAAAACAATGACTAAGATTGCGGCTCAGGCTGAAAAAGATAAACTGGAAGAAAATGATATTCGTATCCCGTTGGATGAAAACAGTAATGATGTTACGGCTTTCCTTGCCAAGCAGGCTGTAAAAGCTACATCTAAGTTAAAGATACGTGCGATCATTACCGACAGTTATAGCGGACGTACAGCACGTAATCTGGCTGCTTTCCGTGGCAAGTATCCGGTATTGGCTATTTGTTATAAGGAAAAGACGATGCGGCATCTGGCTCTTTCTTATGGTGTGGAAGCGATCTATATGCCGGAACTCGCAAACGGGCAGGAATACTATTTTGCAGCCCTGCGCCGCCTGTTGAAAGAAGGACGTTTGCAGCCAACGGATATGGTAGGCTATTTGAGCAGTGGTAAAGAAGGTACGCAAACTTCCTTCCTCGAAATAAATGTGGTGGAGGATGCGTTGAAGCATGCGGAAGATACCGTATTGCCTAATAATAACCGTTATCTGTAAAAAGAACAGGCTGTATGCAAGAGACTGAATCTATTGACGAATATATTCTGCAACATATTGATCCCGAAAGCGATTATTTGAAAGCGCTGTATCGGGATACGCACGTAAAATTGCTTCGTCCCCGTATGGCTTCCGGGCATTTGCAGGGGCGGATGTTGAAGATGTTTGTGAAGATGATTCGGCCTCGGCAGATACTGGAGATCGGGACGTATAGCGGATATTCCGCTCTTTGTCTGGCGGAAGGTTTGTCGGAGGGCGGAATGTTGCATACCTTTGAAATAAATGATGAACAAGAGGACTTTACCCGTCCGTGGCTTGAAAAATCGCCATTTGCAGATAAAATCCGTTTCTATATAGGTGATGCCTTGGAACTTGTTCCCGATTTGGGCGTTACGTTTGATCTGGCTTTTATTGACGGTGATAAACGTAAATATATTGAGTATTACGAAATGACGTTGGCTCATCTTTCCGAAGGAGGATATATGATAGCTGACAATACGTTGTGGGATGGTCATGTGTTGGAACAACCCCGTAATACGGACGCCCAGACCATCGGCATTAAGGCTTTTAATGATCTTGTAGCCAAAGATGAACGGGTGGAGAAAGTAATATTACCCTTACGTGATGGGTTAACGATTATAAGAAAAAAGTAAAGGAGTAGATTTATGGAAACAACTAGACAGAATAAGATATCCCGCTTGTTGCAGAAAGAACTGAGTGAGATATTCCTGTTGCAGACAAAGGCGATGCATGGGACGTTGGTATCGGTTAGCGCTGTGCGCATTAGTCCGGATATGAGTATTGCCCGTGTTTATCTCAGTGTTTTTCCTTCTGAGAAAGCAGAAGAAATGGTGAAGAATATCAATGATAATATGAAATCCATTCGTTATGAACTGGGTACTCGTGTTCGTTATCAGCTACGTATTATCCCTGAACTGAAGTTCTTTGTGGATGATTCGTTGGATTATATCGAGAAGATTGACTCATTGCTGAAATGAAATAATTCATTGCAGAGGTGAATTTCCCCTTCTATATAGCCCGGCGTTATCTTTTTTCGAAAAAGAAACATAATGCTATTAATATCATATCCGGCATTTCTGTGTGCGGAGTGGCCCTTGCTACATTGGCGTTGGTCTGTACACTCTCTGTTTTTAACGGCTTTCAGGATATGGTGGCCAGCTTTTTCACCGCTTTCGATCCGCAGTTGAAAATTGTGGTTCGTGAAGGGAAGGTTTTTGACGGGCAAGATGAACGGATTCGCGCTGTTTGTGCGCTTCCCGAAGTGGCTGTATCTACAGAAACGCTCGAAGAGAATGCAATGGTACAGTATAAAGACCGTCAGACTATGGCTGTTTTGAAGGGTGTAGAAGATAACTTTGAGGAACTGACCGAGATTGACAGTATACTTTATGGAGCCGGTGAGTTTCTCTTGCATGATTCGATTGTGAATTACGGGATTATGGGAGTGGAACTCGTGGCCACTTTAGGTACAGGATTGGAGTTTGTCGATCCGCTCCAGGTTTATCTTCCCAAACGGAATGCCAAAGTAAATATGGCAAATCCCGGTGCTTCCTTTAAACGTGACTATCTTTATTCTCCCGGAGTGGTGTTTGTCGTGAATCAACAGCAGTATGATGGTAAATATATTCTTACCTCTCTTGATTTTATCCGACAACTGCTGGATTATACCACGGAGGTTTCTGCGATAGAGCTGAAATTAAAATCCGGTGCAAACGTCTCATCTGTACAATCTAAGATCGAAAAGATGTTGGGAGATGATTTTGTTGTTCAGGACCGTTATCAGCAGCAGGCGGATGTGTTCCGTATTATGGAAATTGAGAAACTGATCTCCTATCTATTTTTGACTTTTATCCTTATGATTGCCTGTTTTAATGTGATCGGTTCTCTTTCTATGCTGATACTGGATAAAAAAGATGATGTTGTAACATTACGCAGTCTGGGGGCTAATGATAAACTTATTTCCCGGATATTCTTATTTGAGGGACGTCTTATTTCTCTTTTTGGTGCTATCTCCGGTATTATTCTCGGATTAATTTTATGTTTTATCCAGCAGAAATTTGGCGTAATTTCGCTAGGTGGAGGCGGTGGTACTTTTATCGTGGACGCCTACCCTGTCAGTGTTCATGCGTGGGATGTTGTGCTTGTCTTCATAACCGTTCTGACTGTCGGATTCCTTTCTGTGTGGTATCCGGTACGCTATTTGAGTAAAAGACTTTTATAGTCGGATGCGGAACTTCTCTTGTGGAAACTTTCCTATATTTGAAAACTTTTAAAGCCTTATTATTTTATAATTGATGATATACTTGTATATTTGACTCGATTTTGTTAATTGAAAAGTAATCTGTACAATAATTCGTGAGAGTGAAAAGTGAAGACATAAGCAAAATTGCAGATGGCGATGAAATGGTTTTTACCCGTTTCATGGAGCATTATTCTACGCGCTTATATTATTATGCTTATGGCTTGTTGGGACAGAAAGAAATGGCCGAGGAAGTAGTGAGTGATGTCTTTTTCGAGGTCTGGAAGAACAGGAAGGGGTTGGTGCAGATTGAATATATGAATGCCTGGCTGCAAACAATCACCTATCGCAAATCAATCTCGTATTTAAGAAAAGAAACCGGGAAGAATGAACTTTCATTTGATGAAATTAGTGATTTCTCTTTTGAACCCGTGCAATCGCCCGATGAGGAAATTATAAGTAAGGAAGAGGTGGCAGAAATAAATAATGCTATTGAAAAACTCCCGCCCAAATGCAAGCATGTCTTTTTTCTGGCAAAGATAGAGGGACTACCTTATATTAAAATAGCAGAGATGCTTGAAGTCTCTGTACAGACGGTGAATTATCACATCGCTTACGCAATAGAAGCGCTATCTAAAAGCTTGAAGATAGCTTCTCCAAAAAAGAAATAATCCGAAGGGGCTCGGAAGATTCTCTATTTTTTCTTCCCTAAAAAAACTACACGCTATTCTAAGGCACGTTCTATTTTTTTAGAAAAAAACGAAAAAAAGTTCGTTTTTGACCTAAAGATTTCTTTTTAAGTTGCGACTATAATAATAGAACAACTTAAAAAAGAATATGAATTTGAAAGAATATAACCGTCTGACTGATTTATTTGGTAAACTGAATTCCCGGGAGAATACTGAGGATGAGTTTGCTGCTATGTCCGAAGGCGAGAAATTGAAATTCTTTTGGAAAGATTGCATGCCGGAAAAAATTGATGCATCTTCTATTATAGAGAAGACACAGCAAAAAATAAAACGTGATGCTATGAGACGCAGAAGAAATTACTTCTTGGTTGCTTCTGCTTCGATTGCCGCTTCTGTTCTGATTTGTATTTCAACTATATACTTCCTGAACCAGACCGGAGAGGAAAAGCAGAATTTTCAGGCAATGGTAGAGCAGATGGAGAACTCGGCAATCGATGAAGTGACTCTGATAACTTCCAAAGAACAATTGAATCTGGATGAAAATGCTTTTATTAAATATACGAAAGAAGGAAAGGTGGCTGTTAATTCACAAAAAGTGGAAGAAGAGAAAGAAGAGGGAGGAAAGGTTGCAGAGCTGGAAGAATACGACCAATTGTTGGTTCCGGCAGGAAAGCGTGCTAAGATAGAACTCTCTGATGGGACTTTGGTCACTGTGAATTCTCAGTCGAAAGTGATTTATCCACGTCGTTTTAAGGGAGAAACTCGTACAATATATGCCCAGGGAGAAGTTTTTTTGGAAGTAGCACACGATAAGAAACATCCGTTTATTGTAGAAGCCAACGGTTTTAATTTGCGTGTTTTGGGAACTAAGTTTAATATCTCAAATTATGAAGGTGAAGCTACGAACATTGTATTGGTAGAGGGCTCGGTAGAGGTGACTGATAAGAATGAGAAAAAAGCACAATTGGTTCCAAGTGATTTGCTAAATATTACCAACGGCAATATCGCTTATCAAAAGCAAGTGGATGTTACCGGATATATCAGTTGGGTGGATGGAATACTTATGCTGGAAGGAAATAATCTGTCTGAGATTACTAAAAAACTGAGTAAGTATTACGGTATATCCATTCAATGTAATCCCGAAGTGGGCAAAGAAAAAGTTTATGGAAAACTGGATATCAAAGACAATATAGACGAGGTGCTTAAATGTATTCAGCAAACGCTTCCATTTGTTATTGTAAAAGAAGGAAAAAGTATATACTTAAATAAATAACCGTTTTAATTAATCTAAAAAATGAAAATACTTATGAAGGACAAATCTACGTAGTAATGACAAAAAATCGGATAAATATGGCTGTATTTATCCGATCGTAATTCCTTAGTTAAATCAATAAATCCAAAATTGTTAACCTAAAAAGAAATTTTTATGGTAAAGAAAGCTATTTTCCCTAATCTAAAGAAGAAAGTTAATCTTTTTTTGATAATTAACGCCTTTTTTATGATTCCTTGCTGTGCTTTGGCTGAAACAGTTGCTAAATGGGACTCAGAAAAAGACTTGTTCACAGTACAATCAAATAATGTGACCGTAAAAGATGTATTAAATTACATTGAAAAAAACAGTAAGTATATTTTTATTTATTCGGAGGGCGTTCAGAAAACGTTGACGGATAAAGTCTCTATTTCGGTTGATAATAAGAAGATCGATGTTATTTTAAGTGAGTTGAGTAAGAAAACGGGATTGAAATATAAGATTGTCGGGAGACAGATCACGATTTCTAGGCCGGAAGTGGAATCCCCTCAGCAAGATACAAGAAAAGGTGTAAAGGCAACGGGTAACGTGAAAGATGATAAAGGTGAGCCATTGATTGGCGCCTCTGTTCTTGTGAAAGGAACTACTAACGGAACTATTACCGGGATAGACGGAGACTTTACACTGGCTAATGTCAAAAAGGGCGATATCCTTGAAATCTCATTTTTGGGTTATAAAACTACCACTGTTACTTTCCAAGGTAGTAAAGTTAGTGTTATTTTGCATGAAGATTCAGAAACTCTTAGTGAGGTAGTTGTTGTGGGATTTGGTGTGCAAAAAAAGGCATCTGTGGTAGGCTCTGTGGAATCTATCAAACCGGCAGAACTGAAAATACCGTCCAGTAGTTTGAGTAATGCTTTTGGTGGTCGTATTGCCGGTGTTATCACGATGCAGCAGAATGCTGAACCAGGTGCAGATGGGGCTAGCTTCTGGATTCGGGGTGCGGCTACCTTTAGTGGTACTACTAATCCGCTAATCTATATCGACGGTGTGGAATCGTCTACCGATGACATGAATGCTCTGCCGCCTGAGGCTATCGAAAACTTTTCTGTATTGAAGGATGCTTCAGCTACAGCATTGTATGGTGCCCGCGGTGCCAATGGGGTTATTCTGATTACTACCCGTTCGGGTAAGGATATGGAAAAGGCCAGAATTAATATCCGTATTGAGAATACATTCTCACAACCTACCCGTACACTGAAACTAGCGGACGCAGCTACTACGATGGAGACGAGAAACGCAGCGGTTTGGGCTAGGAACCCGGAAGCTACGGCTTTTTATACGCAGGAGAGAATAGACAATACTCGTAATCGAATTAATCCGTACTTGTATCCGGATGTGGACTGGGTGGATGTTCTGTTCAAGGATATGTCTATGAACCAAACAGCTAATATCAACGTAATGGGTGGTACAAGTAAAGTCGATTATTTCCTGAGTGCTACGTTGAATAATGATAATGGCCAATTGAAGCAGGATAAGAATAATTCATTTGACAATAATCTGCAAAATCTACGATATTCTATTCAGGGTAACATTGGCGCATGGCTGACTAAAACAACAAAAGCTACCATACGTCTTAATACACAGATTGAACAATATACCGGACCAACTACGAGCGTACCGGATCTTTATCAGTTTGCATTACGTGCACCGAGTATGTATTTCCTCCCTTACTATCCAAATACTATTAATGCCGATCATGTTCTTTTCGGTAATAGCTATGAAAATGCTTCTGAGGGTTCGGGATACCACATGAATCCGTATGCTGAGATGGTGAGAGGTAGACAGCATAGTGCAGCTTCTACTATCAACGCTAGTTTGGAATTGGAGCAGAAACTGGATTTTATCACAAAAGGATTAAGTTTTAAAGCATTGATTAACTTTAAAAACTATTCGTACACATACTACAGTCGTACGTTTAATCCGTACTATTACAGATTGGATAGTGCAGACCCATTGGAATCTGGAGGATATGATTTCCAATATACATCTATGAATCAAGGTAGTACAGCATTGACTTTAGCCTCAAATGGCAGTTCGGGAGATCGCTATATGAATATTCAGGCATTACTGAATTACCAGCGTACGTTTGCCAACAAACATGATGTGGGAGCTCTGTTCGTTTACTTACAACGTGATTACAACGTTAATAATCCCGGTGACTATTATGCTACACTGCCACAGCGCAACCAAGGTATTGCCGGTCGTGTGACGTATGCTTACGACGGGAAATATCTGGCTGAAGCTAATTTTGGCTACAATGGTTCCGAGACTTTTCAGAAAGGCAGTCGTTTTGGTTTCTTTCCTTCTTTTGCAGTAGGTTATATGATTTCAAATGAAGAATTTTTTAAGCCACTTAATGGCATTTTTACTAGTTTGAAATTGCGCGCTTCTTATGGCTTAGTGGGTAATTCCGATATTGGCAGTGGTCGTTTCCCCTATCTAACTAAGGTAAATCTGAATGGTGGTGGTAGTTATCAGTTTGGCAAGAACTGGGATAACTCGGCATCTGGAACTTCAATCAGTACATACGGTGCTGATAATGTGACGTGGGAAATTGGTGAGAAATATGATATTGGGGTAGATATGACTTTATTCAAAGATTTGAATTTCACTATTGACTACTTTCGGGAGAATCGTAAGAATATCTTTTTGCAGCGCCAGACCATTTCAGTTGAAACCGGTATCACTGGTACGGCTCCTTATGGAAATTTGGGTCGTGTGAAGAACGAAGGTCTGGATATGTCGTTTAATTATAATCATTCATTCAATAAAGACTTTTTTATTTCGGCGCGCGGTACATTTACGCTTGCCAAGAATGAGTATGTGGAAAGAGATGAACCTCCTTATGAATACAGTTATATGTCACAAGTGGGACAACCGTTGAACAATTATTATGGCTACATAGCCGAAGGTTTGTTTCAGAGTGAAGATGAAATAGCTGATAGTCCAACGCAAGAGTTAGGGACTTATAAGACTCAGGTAGGTGATATCAAATACAAAGATTTAAATGGTGACGGTAAGATTGATGGTACCGACAAGACTTACATCGGTAATCCCAGTGTGCCACAGATTATTTACGGTTTTGGTGCTAGTATGCAATATAAGGGTTGGGATGCTTCGTTCTTCTTTCAGGGTGTTGCCAAACGGGATATTATGTTACAAGGTATCCATTCGTTCACTGGAAATACACACAACCTGATGCAATGGGTTGTTGATAATTACTGGAGAGAAGATGGTGCGAATCCAAGTGCTGAGTATCCTCGTCTGACCAACGGCTCGAACCCAAATACAACCGAGCCCTCTACTTATTGGCTTAAAGATGGATCATATATACGTTTGAAGAATGTGGAACTAGGTTATACATGGAAGTTTCTGCGTGCTTATGTTGCAGGTGCAAACTTGCTGACGTTTTCGAAGTTCAAGATTTGGGATCCGGAGCTGAATACCCAGAATGGACAGGCATATCCTACACAACGTACTGTAAGTGTTGGTTTGCAAATGACTTTTTAAACAATAATTATTATAATGACTTTAAATATTACGACGATTATGAGAATTAAAAATATATTCATGGCAACTTTGCTGGGCGTGATGCTGCATTCGTGCGAGTTTCTGGATGTGGTTCCCGATGATACTTCGACTCTAGACGATGCTTTTAAGACAGAAACTAATGCCGGCAACTTTATCTATGGTTGTTACAGCGTAATGCCTGCTTTCCTTGATTTTCGTAACAACGAAGCGTGGGCAACTACTCCCGAAATGATCGGTTCTCCGCATTGGACTTCAGAATGGTTCTATTATCTGATAGTGCAACGATGTAACTATAGTCCTGCGTATGGTGGTAGTGCTTTATGGAAGAATATGTATGATGGAATTCGTAACTGCTGGATTTTTCTCAATAACATAGATAAAACTGTGCCTGTGAAATGGACGCAAGAAGAATTTGAAAAAAATAAAAAACAATGGATTGGTGAAGCATATTTCCTAATAGGGTATTATCACCTTTGCCTAATGCAGGCATATGGGCCAGTGGTGATATCAGACCAATTATTGGATTCGGATGCCCCAGCGGAAGAAATGATGCAGACTCGCCGTCCTTATGATGAATGCGTAGAAAGAGTTGCGGCTTTTTTTGATAAGGCGTTGGAATACCTGCCGGATTCATATAATGATTCTAACTTGGGACGGGCTACTAGTATAACTGCAGAAGCATTGAAAGCACGCTTGTTCCTCTATGCGGCAAGTCCCTTGTATAATGGTAATACTGATTATGCAGATTTTAAGAATAAAGCAGAGTTTGGTGGCGAGCAATTGATTTCTACCACCTACGACAAGGAAAAATGGAAAAAGGCTCTCGATCAGTATGAAAAGGCTATAACGAAAGCGGAATCTAAAAATTTTAGATTATATGAATATACCGGTAATACTAGTGGATTAACTGATTTTGATAAAGCTGTAGCCAATAGTCGCTATAAGATTGCTGCCGGTTGGGACTCTCCCGAATTAATCTGGCCGTATACTGGAAGAAAAGAAACCTTGGGTTATAGTAACGGCTTCAATTATCATGCCATCCTTCATGGTATTTCTAATGAAACTGTTCCTATTGGTGGACTGGGTACCACTTTGTGGACTGCTAGGCTTTATTTGACCAAGAATGGCAAAGAGATAGACAAAGACCCGAACTATGATTATACCAACTGCATGCAGGTGGATAACGACGAGGTGCTAAAACTTAACAAAAACCGTGAGCCGCGTTTCTATGCCGACTTGGGATATGACCGTGGACCATATGAAATCAGTAACGCGAATGGTCTTGATACTATTACTATCAAGATGAGGTTTCAGGGAAAAACAGGTAGTAGTTATTACAATCCCGAAGAAGCGCATGGTGCAAAAGATAATGCAAGCGACCAACTTTATGGGGGATATGCTATCAAGAAATTAGTAAATCCGAAAACTACAATTCAGGATGGTAACAATAATGTAGCAGCTTATCCGTTCCCTATTGTCCGTTTGGCTGAGTTGTATTTAGGATATGCTGAGGCATATGTTAATTACTATGGAAAACTGGATGGAAAGGGAGCGGAGTACTTTAATCTTATTCGCAAACGTGCCGGATTGGGTGGCATAGAGGAAACCCATCCGAATGCAACACCGGAAGAGTTAATAGAAGCAGTGCGTCGTGAGAAAACAGTAGAGTTCATGTTTGAAGGGCAAATGTTTTGGGATTACCGTCGTTGGAAGATTGCTAAAGAGGCATGGAGCGGAATGGAAGGTGGTATGCCTGCCTTGAATGTTTACGGTACAACAGCTGAAGAATTTAATAAGGAAGTTAAGGCAGACATGATGCCATTCGTATTTAAAGAAGAAGGCTACCTCTATCCGATTCAGCAGGAATATTTGAACAAGAATCCGAAATTGGTACAGAATCCTAATTGGTAATTGAGTTGCCATAAACAGACATATACATATCACACTTTCCCTTAATTCCCTTATATAGGGGAAGTGTGATTTACTATACAAAACACAAAAAACTGATATATAAATGATAAAAAATTATTTCCTGCTAGGAAGCTTATTATGTAGTATGGGTGCCTTTTCTCAGTCTACCGTATGGAAACATACCGGATGGGAAGCTCGCATTTCAGACAAGGGCTATCTGGAACAGATTATCTTTAAGGATAAGAAAGGTAATGACACCATTCCTTTCTTTCGTTCTGGGCAAGGTAACTGTGGTCCTTCTTTTTATGCTGAAATCAGTGGCAAAGAAACTACCGCAGCTTGGATACCTGACGGATATCTTTCTTATCGGAGCACGATAGACCAGGTGGAGTGCCGTCTAACGTATCAGTCATGGAAAGGGCAGCCGGCTTTGAAAGTTACTCTTGAAAACAAAGGGAATGTACCTTTTCAACCGACAAAGGCGGGACTGAAATTGGGAATCGATACTTATATGGATAAGTATCCGGACTGGTTTGGAAAATATTTCCCAACGCTGATGCGCAATGAAAAGACGCACTTCTACGGTTATCTGCAAACTCCTGCAGGACACGCTTTGGGAATTGTATCGCCACAGCCTGTAGCTTCATGGAGTGTGGCTTACAATCTGGGTTATCAAGATCCACCTCCACATTGGTTTATGGGGCACCGGATAGAGTCATTAAATCTGGATTTGATGAATGCATTACCTTTGCCCGAACGCAATCCACAAGATTTGTGGATGCTGAAACAAGGGGAGATCAAGAGCTGGACTATTGTGCTCATGGATATAAATCCGTTGGGGGAATTTGAACACGTTATACATAAGGCGACTGGCATACCGATGATCTCTATTGATCGGACGACTTATGTTCCGGGAGAAACCGCATCTTTTGAAGTTCTGTCTGGTTCTAAAGATATCAAAGTGTTGGATGATAAAGGGCAGGAGTTGAAGGTCAATATCCGGACACAGGGAGAGGGAGTAAAGCAAGTGTCGTGTGTACTGCCGGATGTCGGGTTGTATACAGTACGTGTCAGGGACAATGGAAAAGAAACAGAAGGTATTCTTTCAGTACATCATGACTGGAAATGGACTATGGAACAGGCACGTCGGAATGCTTTGAAATATCACCAGAAAGCTACTTCACACATAGAAAGTTGGTATGGCTTCCATTCTTCTTTTATTGCTGCACAATATTTTCCGGATGAACAACTGGATAAAGCTTTACGTGATCGCTTTGATTATTTATTCGGCTTGTTACATGATCAACAAAAGATGGAGCCTAAGTACCACGCTTCACGCATACAGAATACTTCGGGGGCAATAGGTTTGTTAGTAGACAAATATCAAGCTTATGGTGATATAGCCGACTTACAGAAGGCTTCTCGTTTGGCAGACTGGTTGATGAACAATTGGCAACGTGAAGATGGTGCCTATGTCAATCATCATATTATTTATACCAGCGTTATCTATGTAGCGAAAAGTATGCTGGAACTTACTTTGGTCGAACGTGAGTTAGGCAAGAAGAATACTGTATGGGCAGAGGCGGCGGAGCGCCATTATCAATCTGCCAAACGTGCTATCGACCAGTTGGTTGCTTCACAAGGTGACTTTGAAACAGAAGGAGAACTTACTTTTGAGGATGGAATGATTTCCTGTTCTGCACTTCAGATTGGAATGCTGGGATTGATGCAGAAAGACGAAAAGGTGCGTAAACATTATACAGACGCTATGTTACAAATTCTGGAGAGTCATGATTGTCTTACCCAACTGCGAGTCCCCGATGCCCGCCGGAGGGGTGGAACCATGCGTTATTGGGAAGCACAATATGACGTGCAGATGTTGCCGAACATGTTCAACTCTCCTCACGGTTGGAGCGGCTGGCGTGGTTACGCTACCTATTATGCTTATCTGCTGACAGGTGAAGAACGCTGGTTGAAAGAAACTTATAATGCGATGGGAGCTTTTTCTCATCTGATTGATTATCGTACAGGAAATCTTCGCTGGGCATTTGTTGTAGATCCGTATCTGAAAGTAAAACAGGCTTGCAGTGCTGATACACATGTGACACAAGATTCATTGAGTTTTGGAAATCCACATCCTGAACTCTATGATACACGCGAATTTATTATAGGTGAACAATATGTGAATATGGTTAGTGATTGGCAGACAATTAATACACAGGATAACGATGTGCACGAAGTATTCAAGTGTATTGCTGAATCTATGCTTACTAACGCCTTTATTGTAGAACGTCCGGACGGCTCGGTTGTCGGATACAACTGTATTATTGAAAAGCAAGGAAATAAACTGAAGGTCAAAGCAAATGAGAAGCAAATAACTAATCTTCATTGTAACTTGAAGCATCCATTCACAGTCGTGTTTGATAAAGTAGATAAGGTGCTGGAGGCAAATTATTTGGGTTGGGCATTTGGAACGGATATCTATCAATAGAATAAAAGGATATATTTTATGAATTTCAAATTCCATATGGCGGTAGGGGAATTGCTCTGCTCATCTCAAGAGAGTTCGTACATAGTTTGATCGGCAGAATGGCTGAATTATGGTGGATAATAAATAAAGGCGTAGAAAGAGAACCAGTTCTCACTCTACGCCTTTGTTATTAGATAAATTATGAATTTACTTCACTTCCCAAGTATCATTAGTCATCAACAGCTCTTGGAAATTGTGGTATTTCTTTTTGCCTTTGATTTCTTCGATTTGTTCTGTAACTGCATCATTGTAGGTCGGAGCATCTACATCGCGGATTACACCGAGTGCAATCGGGAAGTCGGGACCTTCCATCAAGGCCAGTTTCAGTTGAAGTGTATTGTCCTGGCAGTGTGCATCGTGGATAAGAATATCTTTTTCTGTGATACCGTTTTCACCGAGTTTCACTACTTTCAGTCCGAAACCTTCCTGCATTAATCCGAATTCTTTGTTTTCACCGAACAACATCGGTTTACCATGTTCCAGATAGATCGCGTTCTTGGCACGTCCTTCTTTGGTTGCAACGCTGGCATGAGTTCCGTCGTTGAAAATAACACAGTTTTGCAGAACTTCGACAACCGAAGCACCTTTATGAGTGGCTGCTGCTTTCAATACTTCTACGGAAGCGGCACCGTCTACAGCGATACAGCGTGCAAAGAAACGTCCACGTGCGCCGAAAGCAAGTTCTGCCGGATGGAATGGGTCTTCTACTGTTCCGTAAGGAGATGATTTACTGACAAATCCACGTTCGGAAGTCGGTGAATATTGTCCCTTGGTCAAACCGTAAATGCGGTTGTTCAGCAGAATCATATTCAAGTCAATGTTACGGCGGACAGCGTGGATGAAGTGGTTACCACCGATTGCCAGGCCATCACCGTCACCGGAAATCTGCCAGATAGTCAAATTGGGATTAGCTACTTTGGCTCCTGTTGCAATAGCAGCTGCACGTCCGTGTATAGTGTGGAAGCCATACGTATTTACATAGTAAGGTAGACGGGAAGAACAACCGATACCCGAAATTACGGCAATATCATGCGGAGCTGTTCCCAATTCGGCCATAGCCTTATGCAGTGAATTCAGGAAAGCGTGGTCACCGCATCCCGGACACCAGCGGGGCTGGCCTGATTTATAATCTTGTACGGTATATACTTTATCGCTCATCTCTTATTCCTCCAATAATTTAGTAAATGCATCTATCAATTCTCTCGTAACGAAAGGCTGTCCTTTCACTTGGTTGAACTGGCTGATGTTCAGTCCGGGCACTTTCATGCGCAGGTAACCTGCAAATTGTCCCAAGTTCTGTTCAGCTACCACGATCTTTTTATATTTACGTAATACGTCAGCCGTGTTCTTCGGTAGCGGGTTGATGTATTGGAAGTGGGCGAAAGCCACTTTCTTTCCATGTTCGCGCATATAGTCCATAGCCAGACGGAGATGGCCGTAAGTACCACCCCAGCCTACAATCAGCAAATCTGCATCTTTGTCGCCCAATACTTCGAGCTCGGGGATGTAGTCTGCAATTTTGTCCACTTTGGCTTGACGAAGGTGAACCATTTTATTGTGATTTTCCGGTTCGGTAGAGATTGCACCTGTTTCGTTACTCTTTTCAAGACCACCGATACGATGCATGAAGCCCTCTGTTCCCGGGATAGCCCAATAGCGTACACCAGTTTCTTCGTTACGTTGGTACGGAGTCCAGTTTCCTGCCATATCAGGAGTTACATACGGTGGATTGATAGCAGGATATTCATCCAAGTTAGGAAGTTTCCAGGCTGCAGAGCCGTTGGCTACAAAAGCATCAGTCAACAGTACAACCGGAGTCATGTGTTCCAAAGCGATTTTAGCTGCCATATATGCAGCATCAAAACAGTTGGTCGGTGATGTTGCAGCAATGACGGGCATCGGGCTTTCACCGTTACGTCCGTAGAGAGCTTGCAGTAAGTCGGTCTGTTCTGATTTCGTAGGAAGACCGGTAGACGGTCCGCCACGCTGTACGTTGACGATCACTAGTGGAAGTTCGCCGATAACGGCAAGGTTCATTGCCTCACTTTTCAGGCAGACGCCCGGGCCGGAAGTCGTAGTTACTGCCAGGGCACCGGCAAAAGCTGCACCGACAGCAGATGCACAACCTGCGATTTCGTCTTCGCACTGTACGGTTTTTACGCCCAGTGATTTATGTTTGGCTAATTCGTGCAGAATGTCAGTGGCCGGAGTGATAGGATAAGAACCCAAGTAGAGTTCCAGACCAGCTTTCTCGGCTGCAGCTATCAAGCCGTATGACGTTGCCTTATTACCATTAATATCTGTATAAAGTCCTTTGGATTTTGGAGCTTTGCTTTCGATCTTATAAGTAGAGACAGAAGCGTGAGTGTTGGCTCCGTAGTTGAAACCGTCGTTCAATACCTTGATGTTGGCTTCTGCAATTTCGGGCTTTTTGGCGAATTTCTCGCGCAGCATTTTCTCGGCTGCTGCCAGGTTACGGTTGAACAACCAACAAACTAACCCCAGCGCGAACATATTTTTACAACGGAGAACGGATTTGTTGTCCAGTCCTGAATCCTTCAGGCTTTCTTTACACATGGAAGAAATAGGCACTTCAAGTACTTCTTGCTTAACACCCAATTCTTCGAAAGGATTGTCAGTCTTGAATTGTGCCTTTTCTAAATCTCTGGCTTCGAATGAGTCGGAGTCGGTGATGATAAGTCCTTGCGGTTTACAGAATTTGATTTGTGTTTTTAGTGCGGAAGGATTCATTGCTACCAATACGTGACAACGGTCTCCGGGAGTGTAAACTTGCCCGGCGCCGATGTGTACTTGAAAACCGGAAACCCCGGTTAACGAACCTTGCGGAGCGCGGATGTCTGCCGGGTAATCGGGGAATGTACAGATGTCATTTCCTACCGTAGCCGACATGTTCGAGAAGATGTTGCCGGCCAGCTGCATGCCATCGCCGGAGTCGCCGGAGAAACGTACTACGACTTCCTCCAATTCTTTAACCATCATTTCGTCTGCCATAATTTTTATTACTATATTTAATTTAAAAACTATTTTTACTTTCAATTTGTGAGCGCAAAGGTCGGAAAGTTAATCGAATTATCAAAATAAATCGAACTTTATTGTCCTATTGACGCTAAATATTTGAGATATTTGAAAGGAACCTGTATTTTTATTCTTGTTAAATCGACAGAAACCGTTATCTTTGCAAGCAAATTTGAAGCGGCCTTGTAGTTCAACGGATAGAATAGAAGTTTCCTAAACTTTAGATAGGGGTTCGATTCCCCTCGGGGCTACTACGAAGAATCTGTGAGAAGTTGTTTTGTTTTGCTTTCATATCGTATCTGGTTTTGAGTTTAACAATGGCTTCTTTTAAGATGAACGTCTTATAGCTTCTATTTGTTTTAATAATCAATAGAAAAAGCCTCTACCGAATGTTCGGAAGAGGCTTTTTCTATTTTTGGAATTTATTATTCTTCCGTAGTTACTGGTACGACTTTTTTGTTCTTCATCATGTTGTATGCAATCGGAGATGCAATGAACAGTGATGACAATGTACCGATAACAACACCCAAGATCATTGCGAATGCAAAGCTGCGGATTGAATCACCGCCAAGGATGAAGATACACAACAATACGATCAATGTACTTAATGATGTATTGATAGTACGTGCAAGTGTAGTATTCAATGAATCATTGAACAACTGACGTTTGTCACGTTTCGGATACAGGCCGAAGAACTCACGTACACGGTCGAAGATTACCACCTTGTCATTGATAGAGTAACCGATAGCTGTCAGGATAGCACCGATAAACGTTTGGTCAATTTCCAGTGAGAATGGAACGATACCCCATAACAATGAGTAAGCACCGATAATCATGATGGTATCGCATGATAGAGCTACGATAGAGCCAATACTATATGCGATGTTACGGAAACGGATTAAGATATACAGACCGATAGCGATCAAAGCCAGTACTACGGAATAGATAGCACCTGTTTTGATATCGTCTGCGATACTCGGACCCACTTTTTGAGAACTTACAATACTACCACCAGTGTGATTGTCACGGTCGATAAAGGTAGCTAGAGTGATGTTTTGAGTCAGCACAGGTTTCAAAGTCTCATATAAATATGCTTCGATTTGAGAGTCAACATCGTTTCCTGCATCTTCAATACGGTAGTTGGTGCTGATACGTACAGTTTTCTTATCTGTACCGATAGCGATAACACTAACGTTAGCATCACCGAACTTGCTGGAGATCAATTCACGAATCTGTTCGGGTTCTACCGGATTCTCGAACTGTACCTTGAAGTTACGTCCACCGGTAAAGTCGATACTCTGGCTTAAACCGCGCATGGCAAATGAACCGATACAAACGAGGATGATGGCTACAGTGATGATAAGGGATTTTTTGTTTGTTCCCATAAAATCAAAACGTGTGTTGGTCATCAAGTTTCTTGAAACAGGGGTTGTGAATGTAAGGTTCAATAGTTTGTCCTTGTTCATGAAGTGTTCGTAAACTATACGGGTCATGAACACAGCGGTGAAGAAGGATACTAGAATACCGATAATCAATGTCGTAGCAAAACCACGGATCGGACCGGTACCGAAGTTAAACAGAATGATACCTGTGATGATGGATGTCAGGTTCGAGTCGAAGATAGCGGAGAATGCGTTGGAATAACCGTCAGCAAGTGCTTTCTTCACACCTTTACCGGCACGAAGTTCTTCTTTTGTACGTTCGTAGATAAGTACGTTCGCATCCACTGCCATACCTAGTGACAACACCATACCGGCAATACCGGACATTGTCAATGCTGCCTGGAAGGAGGAGAGGACACCTAATACGAAGAAGAAGTTCAGGAACAATGCACCATTGGCAATCATACCCGGTATGAAGCCGTACATCATACACATATAGATCATCAACAGAATCAGAGCCACTACGAATGAGAATACACCTGCATTGATAGATTCCTGACCCAATGACGGACCAACGATATCTTCCTGTACGATGTGAGCCGGAGCCGGCATCTTACCTGATTTCAATACGTTTGCTAAGTCCTTTGCCTGTTCAGGAGTGAAATGACCTGTAATCTGTGAACGTCCACCTGTGATTTCAGAGTTTACGTTTGGTGCAGAATATACATAGTTATCAAGAACGATAGCGATAGAACGACCGATGTTTTGTTTAGTCAACTGTGCCCAACGACGTGCACCGTCAGAGTTCATTGTCATGCTGACAGCCGGTTTGCTGTATTGGTCAAATTCATCTTTCGCGTCTGTTACTACATCACCTTCCAACGGAGCTTTACCGTTGCGTTCGGTAGACTTGATAGCATATAATTCGAACGTCTGTCCTTTCTTGTCAAATTCAGAAGGAGAAACACCCCATTTCAAACGAAGGTCTTTCGGGAGTTCTGCTTTAACTTCCGGCATAGCCAGATATTTGTTGATATCAGCAGTGTCTTTGTAGTTAGCGTAACCGATCACAGGACCTTGTCCGCTAGAGTTCAACTGCAGGATAGCCAACAGAGGGTATTGCTTTTTAATTTCTGCCAGGTTAGCTGTTGAATTATCTTCAGTAGTTGTAGCATCTCCTTTCAGGGCAGCAGCAAGACTGTCGGCAGCACTTACGCTTTTCTTGGCCGGAGTAGCTTCTGCAAGCGGAGCTTCTTTGGTGGAATCTACAGCGGTAGAGTCTGCATCTGTCTCCTGCGCTAATACAGCACGCAATTTAGCATCAGCAGATTGCATGGCAGGAAGAACTTCTTTAGCTGTATAAGTTTCCCAGAATTCCAGGTTAGCAGAACCTTGGAGAAGTTTTCTCACACGTTCCGGCTCTTTGATACCCGGCAATTCCACCATGATACGACCCACTTTGTCTTCCAGGCTCTGGATATTCGGCTGAACAACACCGAAACGGTCGATACGTGTACGAAGTACGTTATATGAGTTTTCAACAGCAGCTTTTACTTCTGCTCTCAATACTTTTTCAACTTCTGCATCCGATGATTTCTGGTTAACTTTGTCTTTCAACTGTTGTGTTGCGAAGAGTTCGGAAAGTTTTGCGTTAGGAGCAGCTTTGTGGTATTCTCTGACAAATAGCGTGATGATATCATCCTGGCTGTTTACAGCCTGTTTTGCAGCTTCTGCCAATGCATTGTTGAAAGCTTCATCCGGCTTGTTGTCAGCCAGTGCTTTGATAACATCAGGTACAGAAACTTCAAGGATAACGTTCATACCACCTTTTAGGTCCAAACCTAAACTAATCTCCATCTCACGACATTGTTTCAGCGTCCAGTTACCCAACCACACTTTCTCATTGGAGAGAGAGTCGAGGTAGTCTTGTTCCACTTTCGGGTCGCCGTTCGCAATTTCTTTCGCCTTGTTGGTATAATGGCGTGTTACGAAGGAGAAGGAGAGATAGAACACACATACCAGTGTGAGTAATACCGCAAAAACCTTTACAAATCCTTTGTTTTGCATTTTACTTTTAATTTATGATGATTACTTTTTTAATTTAATTTTCAGTTAAATTCTGTCGTACACAAGTTCTTTTTGCCGCATACAAGGCTGCAAATATAGTTTTTTTTTCACATTCATGTGTAATAAGCCCTCAAATATTTGATGTTTAAGGGCTTTTTTGCTGAATTATTTCATTCCTCTGTTTTTCAGTAGTGGTTCCAGGCTTGGTTCCGCTCCACGGAAATTCTTATAAAGCACCATCGGGTCTTCGCTGTCTCCCTTCTCCAATACGTTATGGCGGAACAGGTCGGCGGTGTTTTTATCAAAAATACCATGTTCTTTGAAAGCTTCGAAAGCATCATTGTCCAATACGTTGGCCCATAGGTAACTATAGTATCCGGCAGCGTATCCGCCAATGATATGATTAAAGTAAGTCACGCGATAACGCGGTGCTATTTCGGGAATCAAGTTAAGCTTGTCCATCGCTTCTTTTTCGAATGCAAGCATATCCAGATTCTTTACATCTGTTATCGTGTGCAGGTTCATGTCGAGGATGGCGGCAGCCAGTAATTCGGTGGTCATGAAGCCCTGGTTGAAAGTTTTCTGTTGCAGTATCTTCTCGATGATTTCGTCGGGTATCACTTCTCCTGTCTGATAATGTTTGGCATACATTTTCAGCACTTCGGGTTCAGTCGCCCAATGTTCGTTGATTTGAGAAGGAAGTTCTACAAAGTCACGTACCACGTTGGTTCCCGATGTTCCTTTGTATTCACATTTTGTCAGCAGTCCGTGCAGAGCGTGACCAAATTCGTGAAACAGGGTTTCCACTTCATCCATGGTCAATAAAGAGGGGGTGTCGCCTACCGGCTTGGTAAAGCTGCAAACGTTGCATACCAACGGACGGGTTGTTCCGTGTTGCTCACGATAGTTGCTCATCCATGCACCACCGCTTTTCCCGGGACGTGGGAAATAGTCTACATAGAAGATACCGAGCTGGGAACCGTCTGCGTCTTTCACTTCAAAGACTTCTACATCAGGGTGATAAGTTGGTATGCCTTCCAGTTTGCTTAGGGTGATGCCATATAATTTGTTGGCTACGGCGAAAGCACCATCGCGTACATTCTCCAGTTTGAAGTAAGGTTTTGTATCCTCTTCAGACAGGTTGTATTTTTCTTTCCGTAGTTTTTCGGTATAATACCACCAGTCCCATGCTTCCAGTTTTTCTCCTTTTCCTTCCTTATCCATTAATTTCTGAAGTTCGGTAGCTTCTGCTTTTGCTTTTGGCAGTGCGTAGCTCCAGAGGTTATTTAAAAGGCTCATTACGTTGTTGGCGTTCTTTGCCATGGTTTCATCCAGGACGAAGTTTGCATAACAGTCGAAACCTAATAAGTTCGCTTTTTCCAGGCGGAGAGAAACGATCTTGCGGATGTTTTCCTTGTTATCGTTCCCGTCGTTGTTGTTGCCGCGGTTGATATAAGCTTTGTATATTTGCTCCCGGAGCGGGCGATTTTCAGAATATTGCAGGAAAGGCAGACGGCTGGCATTGTGCAGGGTGAACAACCATTTTCCCGGTTGTCCGGCTGCTTTCGCTTCTTCGGCCGCACTTTGGCGGAACCATTCAGGCAATCCTGCCAGATCTTCTTCCTTGTCAACGAAAAGTTGGAAGGCATTATTCTCATTCAGCACATTGTTGCTGAAAGTGATGCCAAGTGTAGAAAGCTCCTTGTTGATTTCGCGGAGGCGAGCTTGGTCCCTTTCGCCAAGGTTCGCTCCGGAGCGGATAAATCTTTTATAAGTCTTGTCCAGCAGACGTTCTTGTTCCGACGTCAGGTTCAATGAATCTTTCTTTTGGTAGACATCGTTCACCCGTTTGAATAGTTTCCCATTCAGGGAGATATTGTCATTATGTTCCGAAAGAACCGGTGCCAGTTTGATGGAAAGTGCGGTCAGCGAATCAGTAGTTTCCGCATCTGTCATATTGAAGAAAATGATGCTTACCCGGTCTAAGATGGGTGCGCTGTTATCCAAAGCCACAATCGTATTTTCGAATGTCGGAATTTCCGGGCTTTCGATGATGGCTTCGATATTTTGATTCTGTTCTTCTATACCTTTTAGAAAGGCAGGTTCATAGTGCTCTAATTTAATCTTGTCGAAAGAAGGAACACCATACTCGGTTTGAAACTCTGTAAAGAAAGGATTGCTTTCTGTTTTCGTAGCACAGGAGTACATCATACAACTTACTGCTAAAATGGTTAGTGTCTTTTTAATCATCATAAGTGTTTTTTATTAGAGTTTTCAGTTCTTATCGTTTACTGATATAGCACCAGATCGGGTAATGGTCTGATGCCTTGATAGACCGGTCTACCGTGCAATTGTAGGCTTTCAGGTTGGGGCTGATCAAGATATTGTCTATGCGGAAATAGAACTTGTTCTGATTGTAGGAAATACCCAATCCTTTACCGGACTGTGTGAATGCATCGTCTAGTTTTTGAGTCAGGATGCGATGGGTATATGAGATAGAACCGTCGTTGAAATCGCCGCATACTATGGTTGTCGGATATTTACTTTCTGCAATGGTTTTAGCCACAGAATCTGCTTGTGTAGCCCGGATAGCCGATGCTTCCGCCAGTTTTCTTATTAATTGCCTAAGTCCGGTTTTTACTTTCTTGGCATTCGGGTCTTTAATCATATCCTCATACATCCCTCTGTCTTCTTTGGTGAGTTTGTTGGATTCCAGGTGGTTGTTGATTAATGTAAGAGTGTCGTTATTTACATTCAGTACATATTTCATGGAACCGTTATAATTACTTTCATATTTGATGGGATGTATCGAGAGTATGGGGAACTTGGAGAAACAGGCAAGTTGCACATCTCCTTTTCCTTGTTGGTGGACGGATTGGTAAGGATAGGCTTTCAATGCTTTTTTAATATCCTGTTCCGTCAGGTATTTCTTGTTGGTAGCGGTGTTGTATTCTTGCAGACAGATAATATCGGCGTTACTATCTACAAGATAAGACAATACCGGGTTTTTTCCATCTTTCTTCTCCAAATTGTTGAAACTCATTACGTTGTAGGATAGGATTTTGATGCTTCCTTCCGGTATGGTTTTAGTGGTGGAGTTAAAAGGAATATAAGTCCGTATCTGCGGAATACAAATTAGAAAACCGATGGCAGGCAAGAGCGCATAGCGGTAATTGACAAATGCCCAGAAGCCGATAAAAATCAGATTAATCGTCAGGAATATCGGAAATGCAAGTCCCAAGCTGGAAGCAAGTGGATTTATTTTCGGGTTAAGGTAAGGGCTATAAGCGCTTAATATCAACGTTCCCACGAAGAGAGCGTTGACAGCAAGTATCAGATATGCGACAAATTTGCCAATATGTTCCATTCCTTTATCTTTTGCTTGCGTCGAACAAGCTTTTCTTTTCTTCAGTTGTCAGACTGTCGTAACCGGATTTCTTTAGTTTTTCCAAAATACGGTCCACTTCATCAGACTGTGCTTTTTTGTGGGCATTGTAATCATAATCCTTCTCGCGACCGGTGGCACTGTTTCCATAGTGTACCTTCATTTTCGGTTTCCGTTTCCATGTTTTCTTTTGAAACAAGGAGGTGAAACCATCCAGAATCCAGTTGATCCAGGAAGTCAAATCAGTTCCTTTACTTAGGCTGGCGGCAAACCAAAGTCCTGCAAGAGCACCGCCCAGGTGGGCGATATGTCCTCCGGCATTACTTGAGGTGATGGATAATACATCGATTCCGATAACAACCAGTGCCAGATATTTGAGACGGATAGCACCGAAAAGAAAAAGTTGCACCCTGTAATTTGGTTCACGATAAGCCGTAGCAGCTACGATGGCTAATACGGAAGCTGATGCTCCTACCAATGTTGCACCCGCCACTTGCGAACTGAATAAAGGAAATACATTGTAGGCAACCATATACAGTAAACCTCCACAGATACCTCCTAATACATATAGTCCTCTTAAATGTTTGGCCGAGAAAAAGTAGAGAAACAAACTTCCGAACCAATACAGCCAAAGCATATTGAATAGAATATGCAGGATACCGGCATGCATAAACATATAAGTAAATAACGACCACGGCTGATGAATAAATCCGATAAAGGATGCCGGCAGGGCAAATATACCGAATATATCGGGGGTACTTACTTCAAACAGTCGCAAGAAAACGTTAATCAACGTGCCGATCAGAAAGATGCCTACGTTGATATAAATCAGTTGGATGAAAATATTTCCTCTTCTGAATGTCTCCTTTAAATCAGCTATAATATGTCCCATTGTTATTGCTTTTTTTTCTCCAATACAAAATCAGGATCAATCCAAATAACATTCCTCCCAGGTGAGCAAAGTGAGCGACATTGTCTCCGGCGCTATTGGCAAGTCCTGACCATAATTCAATCGCGGCGTATCCTATAACGAAGAACTTCGCTTTGATAGGAAATGGCAGCGGGAAGATAAACAACCGGTTATTGGGAAATAACATACCGAATGCCAGCAATATGGCGTAAACGGCTCCCGAAGCACCTACGGTGGTCATCATGTTCAGATACTCTTCTATGGGGACAACGCCATAGCCTATTAGGTTAATGTGCGTATGTTGGCTAAGCTCCGTTACATATTGAATATACTGCACTCCTTCCTGGATAAGTCCCGCACCGATACCGCAGAGAATATAGTAAAAGAGGAAACGTTTGGGTCCCCAGGTTTGTTCGAGAATCGGTCCGAACATAAAAACGGCAAACATATTAAAGAAAATGTGGCTGAATCCGCCGTGCATAAACATATAAGTGATAAGCTGTGCCGGATTAAAGTCACTTGCAAGGAAAAAATGTAATCCCAGATAATTCGTTAAATCCAGGCCGTAACGTTGGGCTACGATTGTCCCGAAAAATACTAGTACATTGATAATTATCAGGTTTTTAGTTACAGTTGGCATCATTTTAATTTCTGAATATTTAGATAATAGACGCAAAAGTACGAATAAATTCTGTTTTAAAGCATGAAAAACGCTTCCTATTAGCTCTTTTTCAATAATTTGCTGCGTTTTTTTTATGTTTTTATTTGATATGTTGTTTTGTTCGGCTATATTTGTAGAATCAATCCCTTGTAGGATAATCTTTTGTGTAACATATATATTAATTAATCATTTTACGTATTATGAATAAGTCTGAACTTATTAGCGCAATGGCTGCTGAATCTCAAATGAGCAAAGCCGATGCAAAAAAAGCACTTGATGCTTTTATCACTTCAGTTACTAATGCTATGAAAGCTGGCGACAAAGTATCTCTCGTTGGTTTTGGTACTTTTTCTGTAAGCGAAAGAGCTGAAAGAACTGGTATTAACCCTTCTACAAAGGCAACTATTACTATTCCTGCTAAGAAAGTAGCTAAATTTAAAGCTGGTGCTGAATTATCTGCAGCTGTTGAATAAGATAGATAGTTGAAAGAAATTAGGAGAGGAGACGCGATGCGTCTCCTTTTTTTGTATCTTTGCGCGCAAGAAATAACTTGATTATGAAGATAGAAGATAAACTTGTAGCGTCCGTTATCAGCGGACTGAAAGCACTCTACGGTCAGGAAGTCCCTGAAAAAATGGTGCAGATGCAAAAAACGAAGAAAGAATTTGAAGGACATTTGACACTGGTCGTGTTCCCTTTTCTGAAGATGTCAAAAAAAGGACCGGAGCAAACAGCACAGGAAATCGGTGAATATCTGAAGGCAAACGATCCGGCTGTAGCAGCGTTTAATGTGATAAAAGGGTTCTTGAACCTGACTATTGCATCGGCTACATGGATTGAATTGCTGAACGAGATTCAGGCGGATGAACAGTACGGCTTAATGCAGGTCACTGACGCTTCTCCATTGGTGATGATTGAGTATTCTTCTCCGAATACAAACAAACCGCTTCACTTGGGACACGTGCGTAATAACCTTTTAGGCAACGCATTGGCTAACATTGTAGCGGCAAACGGCAATAAGGTAGTCAAAACAAATATTGTAAACGACCGTGGTATCCACATCTGTAAGTCCATGCTGGCATGGAAGAAATACGGAAACGGTGAAACTCCTGAAACTTCGGGTAAGAAGGGTGACCACCTGGTAGGTGATTATTATGTATCTTTCGATAAGCATTATAAAGCGGAAGTAAAGGAGCTGATGGCTAAATTTACAGCGCAGGGAATGAGTGACGATGAAGCGAAAGCAAAGGCTGAAGCTGAATCTCCATTGATGCAGGAAGCCCGCGAAATGTTGGTGAAGTGGGAAGCCGGTGATCCGGAAGTACGCGGATTGTGGGAAATGATGAACAACTGGGTATATGCAGGATTCGACGAAACCTACAAGAAGATGGGGGTTAGCTTTGACAAGATCTATTATGAATCCAATACTTACCTCGAAGGAAAAGAAAAGGTAATGGAAGGTCTGGAAAAAGGTTTCTTCTACAAGAAAGAAGACGGTTCCGTATGGGCCGACCTAACTGCCGAAGGACTGGATCATAAGCTCCTTCTCCGTGGTGACGGTACTTCTGTCTACATGACTCAGGATATCGGTACGGCTAAACTTCGTTTTGCCGATTACCCGATTAATAAGATGATTTATGTAGTAGGTAACGAACAGAACTATCACTTCCAGGTGCTTTCTATCTTGCTCGATAAACTTGGTTTCGAATGGGGTAAGAGTCTGGTACACTTCTCTTACGGAATGGTGGAACTGCCGGAAGGTAAGATGAAATCCCGTGAGGGTACGGTAGTTGATGCTGACGACTTGATGGAGGAAATGATTGCCACTGCTAAAGAAACTTCACAAGAACTAGGCAAACTGGATGGTTTGACACAGGAAGAAGCTGATGATATTGCCCGTATTGTGGGTCTGGGAGCATTGAAATATTTCATTCTGAAAGTCGATGCCCGTAAGAATATGACATTCAATCCGAAAGAATCTATCGACTTCAATGGTAATACAGGTCCGTTTATTCAATATACTTATGCACGTATCCAGTCTGTACTTCGGAAAGCTGCCGAATCAGGTATCGTAATTCCTGAACAGATTCCGGCTGGTATTGAATTGAGTGAGAAGGAAGAAGGGCTGATTCAGATGGTTGCCGACTTTGCTGCTGTTGTAAAACAAGCCGGTGAAGATTACAGCCCGTCTATTATTGCTAATTATACTTATGACTTGGTGAAAGAATACAATCAGTTCTATCATGACTATAGTATTCTGCGCGAAGAGAATGAGGCTGTGAAAGTATTCCGTATCGCTCTGTCTGCTAATGTAGCTAAAGTTGTTCGCTTGGGAATGAATTTGCTGGGTATCGAAGTTCCTTCCAGAATGTAAGACTTTCTCTGAACAAAATAGACTTCTGCGGGGTTTCTTTTATATATATAAAAGGAACCTCGTATGTTTTACTCCCCCCATCCATTGCTTCGGAAGAGAGAAACGGAAACTGCTACTGTCTCTTATTCCGAACTGCTGTTTGACCTGATTTATGTTTTCTCGGTCACGCAACTTTCACATTATCTGCTTCATAATCTCACTTGGGAAGGATTATTGAAAGAAACAATCCTGTGGTTTGCAGTCTGGATGTTGTGGCAACATACCATCTGGGTGACTAATTGGTTCAACCCGGATACCCGGCCGATACGTATTCTTCTTTTTATCAGTATGCTGGTGGGGCTGGTGATGGCGGCTGCCATTCCTTATGCCTTTACTTACCGGGGATTGATATTTGCTGTCTGCTATGTTCTGATACAGGCAGGGAGAACACTTTATATTATCGGGGTGTTAGGAGATCATCATCTGGCTGCTAATTTTAAGCGAATTATGGGCTGGTTCTGTATATCTGCCGTCTTTTGGATTACGGGTGCCATATTGCAGGGAGAATGGCAAATTCTACTGTGGATTATAGCCGCCATCTGTGATTATACAGCCCCGATGCACGGATTTGCTTTACCTCGTCTGGGACGTTCGGACAGTAGCAAGGAATGGACTATTGAAGGGCATCATTTGGTGGAACGTTGCCAGTTGTTTGTGATTATTGCTTTTGGAGAAACTCTATTGATGACAGGAGCTTCTTTGAGTGAAGTAGAAGAATGGACGCCTCTCGTGATTATTTCTGCTGTCATATCTTTTATTGGTAGTTTGGCTATGTGGTGGGTTTACTTTGATGTGAGCAGTGAAGCCGGTAGTCGGAAAATACAGGAAGTGAAAGATCCCGGAAAGCTGGGGTTGATTTATAATGCAATTCATATTGTACTGGTGGGAGCATTGATTATTTGTGCGGTAGGAGACGAGCTGATTGTTGCCCATCCCGAACAAGAAATGAGAGCGGAAGTTGTTTTTGTTCTGATTATCGGACCAATCGTTTATATTCTGGCAAATAGTATCTATAAATATGTCACGTGCCGTATGCTTCCTTTATCACATATTATTGCTGTAATAGCTTTGGCTTTACTGCTTCCCTGGCCTTATCACATTTCTTTATTGACGATGAATATCTTGGTAACATCTGTTTTTATATTCGTGATTGTGTTTGATATGCTATTCCCTAATAAAGGTTTTAAGATAAAATGGGAGCCGAAGATTTAATGATGGAAGCCTATTCATAACGGATAATACTTATATCCTATAATATTGTGGCTTAAAATAAAAACACAGTTCACACGAATTCTTAGTGAGTATTCAAGAAGTTGTGTGAACTGCGTAATTCGCGCCTTTCTAAACGGATGTCTATTATGTCTTTTTCATCGATGGTTCGCAATGCGAAGTCCCGATAGCGATTCCGTACAATATCCGGGCTGCTTTTATTTAAATCGTATCAATCTTTATTTGTACCAATCTTTATTTTGTTTCCCATTCGATGATACCCATCCAGAGAACTTGGGATATGATTGATCGATTCGTTTCCCTTCCTCTGGAACCGGGAGATTACTTACTGGCATATTGATAGCAAACGGCATCAAGTCTGCAGAAACATAATACATCCCTTCTTCTGGTCTGTAGATGTCTTTTCCGGTTCCCAGTAACGATAAGTCGGCTTTGTCAGTCGGGGGATAATTTATCAGATGTAATTCTTTGCCTCTACCCTCGTTGGAACTGATGAAGATAAACGGGTTGTAAGGAGGTACCACCTCTTTCTCACTAGCTCCATCAAGCGTGATGGTTACAGTATATTCTTTCTTTGATTCATCAGTGATATTTTTGAATTTTGTCATGTCGTCATACAACAATATGGTTGGGTGAGACTGTCCAGGCTCTGTTTCTTTTCCTTCCATGTATATAGAACTTGATAAACCACTGGCATCAGGCCCCGTTATTTTTACACTCTTGACATTGCTGTTTGAGAGCTTGTGTAATTGATATCCAAATCCGTTTTGCAGATAACCGCCACAGTGCTGTAAGATAAACTTGTCTTCTATTTCGTAAATGCGATTGTCAAGAGCATTTCGGGTCATCGTACTGGTGTACTTTACCATTACGTCATTCATATCGTAATCACCTAACTTAGGCCATAAGTCTTCAAAAGCCAGTGTACCGGAATAAGAAATTTTATATTGCTCGGGGATTGCTTCGGGGTCCTCAGGCAGTGGAGGCAATGTCGGGTCAATAGCATTCTTTTCTGACGTATGAATATAGAAGATGGCATCTGCATAATCGAAGTCAATATTATCTTCGAATCCTACTGCTACAATCTGCCCGGACTTGGAATCACGGAGAGATACAGTTCTTTGTGTATTATTCGTGTTTAGATTCCTGGTGGAGTAGCGTGCCCCCATACCTTTTATGATATCGCCCACTTTGTCTTTATCTGTTTCTGAGGTGAGTTTACTCTTGAATCCCATACCTTGAAGGCACCAGCCAATTGTGACTCCTGCAGGAAATTTGTCTTCGTATTCCTGTGTCTCTTCATTCCAATATTTGAGTTTTATTTCTTCGCCACACACTAATGCTCCTACCCCTAAAGTCTTGTAAACAGGAGAGGTGTTTGGGAATGCAATTATTTGTTTTATATCACTCGTGCTCTGGGGCGGATTGTTGGTCGGATAGGTGTAATATCCAACTGTATTGTACCATGCAGCAGAGCTGTTTATAAATACGAGGCTCACTTCGGTCGGGTTAACAATTGGAATATCTGAAGTCATTTTAATGGAACCATCAAAAAACTCCGGATAATTCTGACTGATGTTCATAACCTTGCTTTTACCGCTCTCATCTTTGACTGTAACCTTTCTGAAAACATACTTGATGTTGTATAGTACGTCTGCCGGAGGTATGTTTATTTTAGGCTCCAGATTGGTTGGTCTTCCGTTGTTATCCCAGTCTGCATCGGGAAGAACATGCCATTCTTTTAGATAGGTATGTTGGTTCACGGTCACTCCTCTGGTTTTTGATGCCGTTTGTGAACGTAAGGCAGTGATATATGCATCTTGATTAAATGAAAGCTGACGACTGTCGTCAATCGTTAGTTTAAGAGGAGATACGGTGGCTAAATAATCCGATGATAACCATACTTCCGAGAGGTCCGCCGGAATATTCATTTCTCCACTGAATTTGCCTTTTTCGTCTGTAACTGCACGGTAGATAGGCTCTATGTCCTTTTGGAACACGCTGCCGTCAGCCGAGTATTCAATGGGATCTTGATCGTAAATGTCAAAAAGGACACGATAATTTTCGCTTTTAAAACAATAATTGATATCCAAAGCAACAGCTTGGGTCATGTTGAAGTCGAAGTATGCTTCTTTTGGCATATGCCTTCTCTCCCAAGATAAGTCACGCTCTTTGTCCATACAACTGATGGAAGCTATGGTAAGCACTCCTATCATTAAATACTTTAAATTTGTTTGCTTCATAAGTTTGTGTATTAAAAGGTAAAGAGCAAATATATACATTTAATTATATAATTTGCTCTTTTTCTAGTTTTTTTATTTCTTTTTTGCGAATCGTCCTTTTTTTGTGGTCGCTGGTCCTTTTTCATCTTGTAATTTGATGAGTTCCAAACAGCTAGCCAAACTCAAATCCTGCGGGACGATATCTTTAGGAATTTTATAATTGGAACCCTTATAGGTAATATAAGGTCCGTAACGTCCGTTCAGAATCTCAAGTTCCGGCTCCTCTTCAAACTTCTTGATGTGGCGTTCCGTTTCTTTCTGGCGTTTCTCCAGAATCAGCTGTTCTGCCTCTTCCAAAGTAATTTCCATCGGATCAAGTGTTTTCGGGAGCGATACATATACCTTATTGTGCAGGACATACGGACCGAAACGGCCTACGCCTACACTGACTGATTTTCCTTCATATTCGCCCAGTGTACGAGGTAATTTGAATAATTCCAGTGCTTCTTCCAAAGTGATGGTTTCCATGGATTGACCTTTCTTCATTTGTGCGAAGCGTGGTTTTTCTTCATCTTCTACAGTACCAATCTGTACAACAGGACCGAAGCGACCAATCTTAACAGAAACAGTCTTGCCTGTTCCCGGTTCTTCTCCCAGAATACGTTCGCCTACTTTATGTTCCGTCTTGATAGCCAATGTGTTTTCTACAGACGGATGGAACTTATCATAGAAATTCTTCATGATAGAAGTCCATTTCACTTCTCCTTCTGCAATCTCGTCAAATTCCTTTTCTACACTGGCGGTAAAGTTGAAATCCAGAATGTCTGGGAAATATTCGGTAAGGAAATCATTTACCACAGTGCCGGTATCCGTTGGGAACAACTTCGCCTTTTCTGCACCGGTAATTTCAGTATGGTTTTCATCCTTAATCTGACGATCTTTCAATGTCATGACATTAAACTGTCGTTCTTCCCCGTCTTTATTACCTTTCTCCACGTATTCGCGTTGTTGGATGGTAGAGATAGTAGGTGCATACGTAGACGGACGTCCGATACCCAGTTCTTCCAACTTGCGTACAAGACTTGCTTCCGTATAGCGTGGAGGACGTTGGGTGAAACGTTCGGTTGCGATAATAGGCCCATGTTCCAACTTTTGGCCTTTTTTCAGAGGAGGAAGCAGGTGACTCTCATCTTCTTGTTCGTTGTCATCATCATAAGATTCACGGTATACGCGCAAGAATCCGTCGAACTTAATCACTTCGCCGATGGCTGTAAATACATCGCTGCTGCCACTTATTGTTATGGTAGCAGTTGTCTTTTCCAGTTCCGCATCTGCCATTTGTGAGGCAATGGTGCGTTTCCATATCAAGTCGTACAGTTTCTTTTCCTGTGCTGTTCCTTCAACGGACTGGTTTTCCATATAGGTAGGACGGATAGCCTCATGCGCTTCTTGTGCACCCTTAGTCTTTGTTTCGAAATGACGGGGGTGTACGTAGCGGTCACCCATCATTTTGATGATAGCGTCTTTACTGCCTGCTGTCGCAAATTCCGAGAGGTTGACAGAGTCTGTACGCATATAAGTGATGAATCCCGATTCGTATAAGCGTTGCGCGAGCATCATGGTCTGCGCTACGGTATATCCCAGTTTGCGTGCGGCTTCCTGTTGCAGTGTAGATGTCGTGAATGGAGCAGGAGGCGTTTTCTTGACCGGGCGGGTAGTAATATCGTCGATGGCAAAGCTTGCTCCCTGACATGCGTTGAGGAAAGCTTTTGCTTCTTCTTTTGTTTTAATGCGGCGAGCCAGTTCAGCTTTCATCTCCACCAGTTTTCCGTCCGTGTCCGGAACGAGGAATACGGCAGTGATGCGATAAGCGGCTTCCGTTTGGAAAGCATGTATTTCACGTTCACGTTCAACGATCAGGCGGACAGCGACAGACTGAACACGTCCGGCAGAAAGTGCCGGTTTCACTTTTCTCCAAAGCACGGGAGAGAGTTCGAAACCTACGATACGGTCCAGAATCCGTCGTGCTTGCTGTGCATTTACGAGGTTGAGGTCAATGTCGCGTGGTTGCTCAATCGCTTTTAAAATAGCGCTTTTCGTAATTTCATGAAATACGATTCGTTTTGTGTTTTCCGGTTTTAGTTTTAAGACCTCATACAGATGCCAGGCGATAGCCTCTCCCTCGCGGTCCTCATCGGATGCGAGCCATACGGTTTCTGCCTCTTTCGCTTCTGCTTTCAGTGTGCTAACCAGAGCCTTTTTGTCTGCCGGAATTTCATAATTGGGTTTAAAATTCTTCTCTACGTCGATACTGAACTCTTTTTTCTTCAGATCGCGTATATGTCCGTAACTTGAAAGGACTTTGAAATCTTTCCCAAGAAACTTTTCAATCGTTTTTGCTTTTGCCGGAGACTCGACAATGACAAGGTTTTTCTGCATAATTCTTTCTTTTATAATGGCTTGTACCACAATATTCGGGGACAAAAGTAAAAAAAAAGATTCTCCTTACCTTATAATATAGGGAGAATTTAATAAAATCTTAGGATTTATTGAGGCAATTTCGAAAGAACTGTGATATTTGCTTTTGAAGGGATTCTCTATTGAGTTGGATGATATTGCTATTTAAGGTTTTCTGTAAGCATAACTCTCTTTCAATTGGAAAATTTCACATAAACATCTTCAATTGCCGATACAAGTGGGTAGCCCCCGATAGAATCACCTAATCCAATCTCTTTGGGTGTAGGTGGTATGAATTCAGCTTTTGTTCCTTTTATGTCTGCTCCTTCGTCAGTTAACGTAACAGTGGCGTACAATGGCTTATCGAACATTATTGAATATTGCATAAGAGAATATTTTTTATTAATCTCTTCCGAAAATCTTTTTTCTGTCATGGTAGGCTTACCAATCCAGACATATGAAGCGCTATTAATCTGCATGTAAGTGATCCCGTTAATTTCTTTTGTATAATTACTGTGATTATGACCGCTGAAAGCAAGTACCACTTTCTTAAACCCTACGCGTTTATTTTCTTTTTCTAGAATTTGGCGTACTTCTGTGCCATTTTTAATTTCACTGTCAAGACTTTGGTGAGACAGCAAAATACTTTTTAGTTCCGTTGTTGCCAAATCCTTTTCCAGCCATTCCATTTGTTCCTTATCTATATACGAATGCTTGTTCTGTGGATAAGCTCCATAATTTCCATGGTCATAGTGCCGAATTTCCTCTCCATCAAGATAATTATTGCCATCAAGCACTACGAAGTGAAAATTACCTTTGTCAAATGAGTAGTAACGATGTGACATACCCATTCCCTCTACATATTCTTCTGTGCTATAACGGTCAAGGTCATGATTTCCAATGACATGGTATTTTTCTCCTTTAAAACTGTTCCATGTATCTCTGTACACCTGACTTGCACTGTCAAGCCTGCAAAAATCTCCGAGTTCAATTATAAAATCGGCATTCTCGTCATTGGCTGCTTTAATAAATGTCTCAACACGCTTTTTCCCATCCGGGACATCCGGCGCATGAAAATCTGATGCAATAGCAAACCTTATTGGTGCTTCTGATTTAGAGCAGGAGCTTGTTATAACCTCTACCAAGGTTACAGCCAAAAGCAATTTTATTAATTTAAAGTAGTTCATAATTTTAACTGTTATTTAATTGAGTATAAGTTGTGTCTTAGGTAATTGATGATACACTGTTCTTCGTCATGGCTTTCGATAATCATTGATAAACATGCTTTTTTCGTATTGCTTTGATCATTAAAAGGTTAATTACTTGAGGCTCATAATATATTTGCTGGCGTAAAATTAGTTACCGAATGTGAAATGGACGTACATTATTCACTATGTTGGGTATACAAATTGCTAGAAATGTTGTTTGCTGTGAATATGTGGACAGTTTTATTGAATCGTAGGCATAATTCTTTGAGATCTTTAAATAGTTGATAGGATAAAATAAATTCTTGATTGGCATAGATTAGTATACGTTTATTCTACGTATATTTGTCTCGTTAGTATTCCAGTTTTCGTTCAACAGATGTTGAGCTGTCACTCTACATATGTTGAACTATCGCTCAACAGCTGTTGAACGAAAACTAACTAGTTAATGAAATAAATAGTATATGGGAACAAAAAGAATAATCTTTCCCAATGAAAAACTAATAAGTAATGAGCGTTAATTATGACCTTTATGAAACCCCTAATCCTGATAAGGAAGGGGAAGTGTTGCCTCTACATGCACGTGTGGTATTGAAAGGTAGCTATACAGCCGAAGAATTTGTAGACCAAGTTGTCGCTTTTCAGCATATGCCTCACGCGCAAGTGGTGGGTGTTATAGAGGCTGTATCAAAAGAATTAAGACATTTGTTGCTGAAGGGATTTTCCGTTGAAGTGGGTGATATTGGCTATTTTACTCTTTCTTTGAGTGTGGACAAAAAAGTGACTGATTCAAAAGATTTGCGTTCACCGTCAGTATCTCTTAAAGATATTAATTTGAGAATTAATCGTCAGTTCAAGAAGGATATTGAGAGTGAATTGGTATTGCAGCGTTATCATTCTCCTTTTCGTGTGAAGAATCCATTAGCGGAAGAGAAGTGCTTGCAGCGATTGAATAATTTTTTAGAAAAGAATCCATGTATTAACCGACAAGATTATGCTTTACTTGTTGGAAAGACAAAAAGACAAGCGTTGATAGATATAAATGCTTTTATTGAACAAGGTATTTTGAAGAAGTACGGGACCGGACGTTCGGTAGTATATATAAAAGCAGAATAAAACAATAAAAGTCTTTTTGTTAAAGATTGGAAGTCTAAAACCTGATTGATAAACAGCAACCTTAAATAGTCACATAACTGCCTCATCACCTGCCTTGCACGAAATGTTCACTAATTGCCATAAATCGGTTCTTTGGCAAATTGTGTACCTATTATCACAAATACTGTCCCTTAATTTAGTTCGTTCAGATTAACTTTGCGTTCAGTAAAAACCTATGAAATGTTTTGAAACTATTCTTTTATAAGGTTATGAACGTATTAATTATTAAATAAATTGGTATATGAAGAACACTTTTGATTTTAAATTCTGTCTTCTTCTCATGTTTCTCTCATGTATTCCTATCTCACATGCGCTTTCTCAGGAAGGTATTATAATTAGAGGTAAGGTTACGGACGAAGCGTTGAAAGAAGCAATTCCCGGAGCCAATGTGACAATAAAAGGTATAAAAACGGGAGCTATTACTGATTTTGACGGTAATTACTCGATTACCGTGCCGAATAAGAAAGCGGTGCTGGTTTTCTCGTTTATGGGATATGCCACACAAGAAATTGTGGTAGGTGAACGGAAGGTGATTAATGTTCAGTTGAAAGACGATTCACAAAGTTTGGACGAGGTAGTGGTGATAGCCTATGGTACTCAAAAGAAAGGGCTGGTTACGAGTGCTATGTCATCCATTAGTAATGAACAGTTGCTTAAATCACCGGTTGCCAGTGTTACTAACTCATTAGCTGGGGCTCTACCGGGAGTAGCAACGGTGCAAACGACCGGACAACCCGGTAAGGATGATGCTGAAATTTATATTCGTGGTGCCGGTTCATTGGATAATTCATTGTCAAAACCATTGATTTTGGTGGACGGGGTAGAGCGTGAGTTCTCACAAATCGACCCCAATGAAATAGAGAATATATCTATATTAAAGGATGCTTCGGCTACTGCTGTGTTTGGAGTGCGTGGTGCCAATGGGGTAATATTGGTTACTACTCAACGAGGAAAAGCGGGTAAGGCTAAAATTTCAGTGAGCACTTCTTTGGGGCTTCAGCAACCTATTTCATTAGTAGAACAAACTAATAGTTATGAGTTTGCCAAATTCTGGAATACCAAGCAAGAATTGGATGGGTATACCGACCCGAAGAAATTCTTCACTCCCGGACAGATTGAGGCTTATCGTACAGGATCGGATCCTATAATGTACCCAAGCGTGAATTGGGGAGATTACCTCTTTAAGAATGTATTTCTCCAAAGCAAGAATAACGTGAATATATCCGGAGGTAGCGAGAACGTGAAATATTTTATTTCCGTCAGTTACCTGTATCAGAACGGACTGCTGAAAGATATGCCCGGACAGGCATATAATAATAACTATCGTTATGACCGATACAATTACCGTGCTAATATCGACGCAAAGCTAACTTCTACTACTACAATGAAGTTGGGGCTTGGTGGATATTTGGGTAAGACCAGAGAGCCGAGAAGTATCGAGAATGTTAGCAACGGATGGGTAATTGCCCAGATTTGGTCTCTTCCATTTGCTGGTCCCGGTTTTGTGGATGGCGTAAGAACATTGGTACCCAAAGGATTGACTCCGCTTACAGAAACTATGCGTGACGGTTTGTTTGTATTTTACGGGCAAGGCTATATGCAGAATTACAAGACAACACTGAATATGGATGTGGACATTACTCAGAAGTTGGATTTTGTAACTCCCGGATTAAGTGTTTCGTTGAAAGGTGCTTATGACAACCGCTTTAACTTGAATAAAACCCGTGCGGGTGGTGCGATTGAATATCAACAAGTAAGATATAAGTCTTTCTTGGATAGTAATAACACGATGCCGGAAACGGACCCGAATTACGACAGGACGCATGTGTATACGCCGATAGGTACGGATACTCCATTGACATACGCGGAATCAAAAGGCCGTGATCAGAACTGGTATATAGAGGGGCGTGCCAATTACGACCGTTCTTTCGGCAATCATAAAGTAGGCGGTTTGTTTCTTTATAACCAATCACGCGATTATTATCCGTTATATGCGAGTGGTTCGGCTATGCCTCATCAGTATATACCCAGAAGTTATGTCGGTTTGGTAGGTCGGGCTACATGGAGCTATTTGAGTAAATATATGCTGGACGTGAATGTCGGTTATAATGGTTCTGAAAACTTTGCTCCGGGAAAAACGCGATTTGGCCTCTTCCCCTCCATTTCTGCCGGATGGGTGATGACGGGTGAGAAATTTATGGAACAGCAGAAAGTACTCGATTTCCTGAAATTCAGAGTTGCCTGGGGACGTGTAGGAAATGACTTGGGAGCGAATTCCCGTTTTATGTATATACCTTCTACATGGAGTGGTTCCGAAGGCTACAGTTTTGGTGTTAATAATCCGGTAACCAGTCCTGCTTTCGCTATCTCTACTTTAGGTAATCCGGAAGTAACTTGGGAAACGGCTGATAAACAGAATTACGGTGTGGAAAGTAAGTTCTTCGGAAACCGCTTGTCTTTCAATTTTGATTATTTCATCGAAAACCGTAAAGGTATTTTGATTAAGCCGCAGTCTACTCCCGGTATTATTGCAACTTCATTGCCGAATATGAATCTGGGAAAAGTAAAGAATCAGGGCTATGAAGTAGAATTAGGTTGGAACGATAAAATTGGAAATGATTTCAGCTATAGAATCAATGCGAATGTATCGTATGCTCGTAACAAGATTATCTTTAAGGATGAGGTGCCCAAACAATTTGATTATATGAATGAAACGGGTGGGCCTACAGGACGTACAAAAGACCTTTATCAGTTTGTCCGCCTTTATCAGTACAGCGACTTTATTACAGGTGAAGATGGAAAACTGACACTGAATCCTTCACTGCCTCAACCTTCATCTGCTGTTTCTCCGGGAGATGCCATGTATGCCGACCTTAATGGTGACAATATAGTCGATGGTAACGATAGATTCATTACCGGTTATTCTAATCGCCCGGAATATGTATTTGGATTGAATATGGGATGTGAATGGAAAGGATTCTCACTCTCTATGCAATGGACCGGGGCGACTCATGTCAATAAGATGTATGAGATTGAATACCGTATCCCGTTTACCAACTCCGGAAACCGTGGATTGTTGACTTACTTCTATGATGAGTGTTGGACACCGGACAATCAGTTGGGCGCTAAATATCCGCGTCCTTCCGAGACATCGGAAAGTTGGAACTCATCACCGTCTACCTTATGGCTGCAAGACGCATCCTATCTTCGTTTGAAGAACCTGACTGTCGGATACACGATTAGAAACAATGATTTTTTGAAAAAAATAGGAATCAATTCGCTTGGAATCACTTTTAGCGGATATAACTTACTGACCTTTACTCCGATGAAGTATGTGGATCCGGAAAGTGTAACTAGCAATGCCGGTAAGTACCCGTTGGTTAAACTATACAATTTTGGATTGAATCTTAATTTTTAATAAGGAACGACTTATGAACAATATATTAAAAGGATTTTGTATCATATTGGGAGCGTTATGGATGTCTTCTTGCTCTGATTTGACTTTCTGGAATGATTTTTTGGATAACCAGCCGGAGAGTTCGGGGGCTACTACGGAAGTCATGTTCTCTTCCAAAGAAAATGCCGATAAAGTGCTGACCAAAGCCTATACAGGGTTGCTTTACGGGATAACTACCACAGGTGAGGCTAGGCTGGGAGGAAATGTGCTTGAGTCTTTAACGGATTTATGCAATAGCTATCGTAACAATGTCGGGGATGGTCCTACTACGTTGTATTATAACGGTCTGTTAAGTCCCACAGAGATTGCAACAAAAGCAGCTTATATGTATGCCGGTCATTCCGATTGGACTACCATCCGCTATGCATGGCTATTCATTGAAAATGCGGATAAAGTGCCCGATTATTCTTCCACTGAAAGAAACAAGCGTGTGGCAGAGGCTCAAGTGCTGATTGCTCTCTCCTATTTCCGGATGATGAGGTATGTCGGCGGTGTACCTTGGCTGGACCATTCGGTTGATGTGAATGAACCGATGAATTTCCCGCGGCAGACTTTTGAAACGACTGTCAATAATATTGTGAATTTGCTAGATGAAGCCATTCCGGTTTTGGATTGGAAACAGACTCCGTTGAATGATGGGCGGATGTCAAGGGCCGGAGCTATGGGACTGAAAGTACAGGTCTTGCTTTGGGCGGCAAGTCCTACATTCAATTCTGATGAGAAGTGGCATCCGGAAGCGGATGAATATACTTGTTACGGTAATTATAATAAAGCCCGTTGGGAAAGAGCTGAGACAGCTGCCCGGCAGTTTTTTACCGAATTGGAAAGTAAACCCGAATACTCCTTGATTCTTCCGGAAGAGGGGGCCGAGGATATGCATCGTGCAAGACGGTTGGCTTATCGTAAGGCATATTATGACCGGGGAGGGACGGAGGTGCTTATTTCCATCCGGAAAGGATATTTGCCAAGTATCCATGATACTTATTATGCCCAACGTTATTATACAAGCCCGACGTTGAACTATGTAGATATGTTCCCGTGGGAGGATGGAACAGAATTCCCCAAAGATTTTGACTGGGCGAATCCGCCTAAACAACCATTTTTCACTGTAGGAGAAAAAGATAAATTGATACCGACCAGGGATCCTCGTTTGTATGAAAACGTTGCTTGTCCGGGAGAAACCTATTTTAATGGAACTACAGCTCCCGTGTATACCAATCATCAAGATTATAAGACGGGACAAGGATTCCTGATAATGAAGTTTAATCTTCAGGAAGCAAGTGATAGGAACGGACGTCCGGTACAGTGGCCTTATTTGCGTTTGCCTGAAATCATGCTTAGTTATGCTGAAATACTTAACGAACTTTACGGACCTACTCTACAGGCGCAGGCACTGGTGAATGAAGTCCGTAAGCGTGTGGGGCTTGGTGCTATTCCTGACAATCTGGATAACAAGCAATTTTTGGAGGCTGTCATAAAAGAAAGAGCGTTGGAATTCGGATTTGAAGAAGTACGCTGGTTTGACTTGGTCCGCAGGGGGCGTAAGGATGATTTTACCAAGCAACTTTACAACTTAAGAAGTGTAGGGAACGACAAGAATCATCCGACAAGTTTTACATTTGAAAAGGTGAAGTTGGATGTACCCCGTTATTGGGTGGATCATTGGGATACAAAATGGTATCTGGCTCCGATTCCTCAAAATGAGATCAATAAGAAATACGGAATGACTCAAAATCCGGGATGGTAATCTGTCACACGTTAATTAATTTAATGAAACAATGAACAAGAAAAAATATATATTCATCGCATCTCTTATCAGCTGTTGCGTACTTGCAAAGGCGCAGCAGGCTACAATAGCAGGAGAACAAGCTTTGCCGGATACTTTGAGTATCGGTTATGGAATGGATATTGACAAGCCGAGTAGCAGTTATTCGGTTGCAGGAGTCAATTCGACGGCTTTTGAAAAATTTTCCGGAATCAATATTACTAAAGCACTGTATGGGAAAATCGCGGGATTGAACGTTTATCAAGGTACAGGGGCGTCACCCGATAATGTCTCTTCACTTTCTTTTCACGGACACACTCCTTTGGTATTGATTGACGGCATTCCCAGAAGCGTCTCAGACATTACCTCGGAGGAGATAGAATCGTGTTACCTGTTGAAAGACGCAGCGGCAGCCGCCCTTTATGGAATGAAGGGAGCGAACGGTGTTTTGCTTATCACTACCAAAAGGGGGAAGAATGCCAGATTGAATGTGAAAGTGGAATACAATTTTGGAGTATCAAACCAGTTCCGTTCTCCGGAGTTTGCTGATTCTTATACGTATGCCAATGCGCTCAATACAGCTTTGGGAAATGACGGGTTGGTTGCTAAATACAATACACAGGAGTTGGAGGCATTTCGTTCAAACGCATATCCTTATCATTATCCTAACGTGAATTGGTGGGATGAAGTGCTGAATAAAACAGGATTTACTCATAATCTGAAGCTTTCTTTCAACGGAGGAAATGACAAGTTCCGCTACTTTACAACGATTGATTATTATCGTGACCGCTCTATGTTGAAGGAAAACTCTGTAGACGATCGTTATGATACAACTCCTACGGATACCCGCTTGAATTTACGTACCAACATTGATGTAAGTATTACTGAAAGTACATTCTTAAAAGCGAATCTGGTAGGAAGCCTCAAAGAAACGAATGGAACTCGTTATGGCCGGAGTGCTATATTTACTCCGGTCTACAATACTCCGTCCGCTGCATTCCCGGTGCAATACGAAGAAGGAATCTACGGTGGAAGTACTATTTACAATGAGAAGAACCCGGTAGCGCTTCTGAAAGATTACGGTCATGTAAGAAGCATGGCAGGAGGACTGTTGGCCGATATGCGTTTACGTCAGGAACTGGATGCGCTGACCGATGGGCTTTCAGCGGAAGTAATGGTTTCTTTCGACAATGTAGGTGCTATGCAGGAAACGAGCAGTAAAGAATATAAATATATGAATTCTTACGCTCGGATGAGCGATGACGGAACATTGATTACTTCTCCGATTGTGTATGGCAAGGATTCGGAAACATTGGGACATAGTGTACCATTTGAACGTTTACTGATGAGAAGCGATTTCCAAGCTAAAATCGCCTATGAACGCCAGTTTGGCAAACATCAGGTATTCGGTTCGCTTATTTATGATATGCAGTCGACTATCCAGCAGAATAGGAATAATACAGAAAAGAACCAATCGTATATCTTTAATGCCGCTTATACCTATGATGACCGATATTCATTGAATGTCGTATTCAACCGCTCCGGTTCCGCATACTTGCCTGATGGGGATAAATTCAGGAACTATCCGGCAGTATCTGCAGCGTGGTTGCTTTCTAATGAGAAGTTTATGAAAGGTAAGACACCGCTCGATATGTTGAAGATTCATGCATCATATGGTTTGTCGGGATGGGACGGTGGTCTTGATCATGAGTTGTGGCGTTATACGTATGGCAGTAACACCGGTTATATTTTCGGTTACAACGCTACGTCGGCAGGGGGTAATAGTGAAGGGAAACTGCCTGTCACGGGACTGACTGCGGAGAGATCTGAGAAAGTTACTGCCGGAATCGATCTGGCTGCTTTTGGAAATCGACTGAACTTTGCTTTGGAAGGTTTTTACGAAGAGCGTTCGGATATTCTTGTGTCGGCTACCAACAGTATATCCGGTATTGTCGGTATCGGTGTGGGTAATTTATGCGAAGGTGTCAATCGGTATAAAGGGTTTGACGTGTCACTCGGTTGGAATGACCGCATAGGGGATTTCGGTTACGGGATCAGTGCTAATGCTTCTTACCTGAATACAGAAATCATCAATAATAATGAAGCTTATCAGGAGTATGATTACTTATACCAAAGAGGTAACCGTATCGGACAGGCATACGGACTTGAAGCGTTGGGCTTTTTCGGCAGCCAGTTGGAAATCAACCAAAGCCCTGTACAGACTTTCTCAACCGTTGCTCCGGGGGACATTAAATATAAAGACCAAAACGGTGATAACCGCATCGATGAGAAGGATGTGGTGAAAATGTTCGGATCTTCCGTCCCCCGTTTCTATTTTGGATTTAGCTTGAACCTCTCGTACAAGGCATTGGAGATAACAGCCGATTTTCAGGGATTGACCGGAAAAACGGTAAACCTGCTCAGCAGCCCGTTATACAAACCGTTAGTGAACAATGGTAATATATCAAAGACATTTTTGGATAGAGAAACTTGCTGGACGCCTGAGAACAAGGAGAGCGCAACAATGCCGAGACTGACGACACTGAACAATGCGAACAACTACAGATCCAGTTCCTTATGGTATCGGGACGGTTCTTTTATCAAACTGCGTAACTTGTTGGTAAGCTATACGTTCCCGAAATCAATGACTCATTTTGCCGATGTCAAGGTGTTTGTGCAAGGAAACAATCTTTTCTCATTAGATAATATAGATTTTGCCGATCCTGAACAATTAGGTATCAGCTATCCGTCTGTAAGAAGCTATTGGGCAGGTGTTAAACTTAATTTCTAATAAATAAAAACAAGCATTATGAGATTTAAATATGTTATAACAGCCTTTTTATCTTCCATGTTATTGGGATCATGCAATTATCTTGATTTCGATGAAACGAATGGTTTGAAAACAAAGGAGGATATGTATAAGTATTTTAATACGACCAAAGGGATGTTGACACACGTGTATTCTTATATTCCGCAAGATTTTGGCACGATTGGGAGCGCCATGCGCGATTGTGCTAGCGACGATGCTGAATTTGGGGCTATAGGAGCTACTGTACAGAACTTTAACAATGGTAACTGGTCGCCTATCAAGACTACCGATACCGCATGGAATTTGTATAATGGAGTACGGGCTGCAAACGCTTTTATCAAAGATATTGCTGAAGTGGATTTTTCTCGCTATGAATATGATGGCACCTATGAGAACAATATGAAGCAATTGAAATACTTCCCTTATGAGGCTAAAGTATTGCGCGCGTTTTATTTCTTTGAGCTGGCACGCCGTTATGGTGATATTGCCATGCCGTTGGAGGTGTTGTCTACCGAAGAGGCGAATAGTATCGGAAAGACACCGTTCAACGAGGTTATCCGATTTATTGTAGAGACGTGCGACGAGGCGGCTGCCGGTGACAATCTGCCTGTGTCGTACGCCAACGAGCCGGGAGCGGAAGTGGGCCGTGTCACCAAAGGTTTTGCTATGGCGCTAAAGTCGAAGGCATTGCTTTATGCAGCCAGCAAGCTTCACAATCCGTCTATGGACGTGGAGTTGTGGAAGACATCCGCCAAAGCTGCTTTTGATTTGATAAAGACCGGAATCTATTCGTTGGATAATAGAGAAACCGCCAATAATCTGTCATCCAAGGAAGCGGTACTGATGAGAGCCAATGGAGACAACTCTAATTTTGAATTGTATAATTTCCCGATACGATTTACTTTAGGCAAACGTCCGGCTGCCAATATCAGCTATTCCACTTTCCCTTCGCAGAACTTAGTTGACGCGTTTGAAACAGTCAACGGATATCCGGTGACTTTGGGAGCTAATGGATGGGTATGCGAGGATCCGGCATTCGACCCGCTGAAACCGTATGAAAACAGAGACCCTCGTTTTTATCGTGCTGTATTGGCCAACGGTATGGAGTTCAAGGGGAGTACGATTGAAACATTTGTCGGTGGTTCAGATGATGTCCCGGTGTCGCAAGGCGGATCGCCCACAGGATACTTCCTGCGTAAGTATATCCAACCCACCACCAGCTTCACTCCCGGACAGGAGGTGAAGACCAAACATCACTGGGTGATATACAGATATGCTGAGACATTACTGACTTATGCAGAATCAATGGTTTGCGCATTTAAAGACCCGAAGTATACTGGTAAAGAGTTTGATAATAAGTCGGCAGAATGGGCTTTGAATGAAGTTAGAGTAAATGCCGGAATGCCGCCTGTGAACATTTCCGACCCGAACGAGTTCATGAGAGCGTTACAAAATGAATGGCGTGTTGAGTTTGCTTTTGAAGATCATCGTTTCTGGGATGTCAGAAGATGGAAAATCGGTTATGATACCCAGCGGCTGCTTTATGGGGTAAGAATTGTGAATGAGTCCGGTAATTTGCGTTTTTATAGAAACCTGTATGAGAATCGGACGTGGAAAGAGTGTATGAATCTTTACCCTATTCCTCAGAATGAATTATTTAAGAATCCGAATCTGAATCCTCAGAATCCGGAATGGTAACCTTATTTGTCTAATCAAAAAATAAAGTATATATGAAAAATTTATATGGAAGCGTATTGTCATATATGATGATTCTCGCATGGTATATAGTAGGATTGACTGCATGTCAAGAGTATGAAATTGACTCTCAGCAATGGGGAGATGGTGTCTTGAAGATGGAAATCGATGCTAGGGATAGCTATACGGCTTTGGGAACTTCGCCGGCTGATATCATATTTAATATCAGTTCCAATACTCCTTGGAATATTGAAAGTAGTGAGCAATGGTGCAAGGTGACACCGGCAATGAGTGCAGCCAGTTCGCTGACCGCAACTGTCACTGTTTCACTTGAATCTAACATGAAATTGGAACCGAGAACAGCAACGCTGACTATTAAAGGAGAAGGTATTGAGGAAGCAAAAGTGATTACCATTACGCAAGAGGCCAAGAATGAACTCGAAGTGGTTTACGACAATCAAATTGCGCCTGCGACCGGAGGGGAAATCACGTTTGGTGTCATTTCCAACAAAGCGTGGCGTGTTTCCACTACTGCACAGTTCCTGATGGATATGGATCCGAAGTCCGGAGAAGGAAGAAATGACAGTAATCCGGAAAATGTAACTGTTACGTTGCCTGCTAATACAGGTGCGAGAAGAACGGGTACCGTCACCATTAAGACAGAACTGAGCGAATTCTCCTTTACTATCACACAAGACGGCAACTATCTTGAGGTGGTAGAAAACAATTTGGTGATTCTGGAAGCGGGAGAAGAAAAGATTATTGCTGTGAATGCGAATGTTGAATGGAAAGCGGCAGTGGATGAAAAATATGCCGACTTTATAACAACGGAAAAACTTAGCGCGAGTGAACTGAAAATCACAGTGAAAAAGAATGGTTCATTTGCTACCCGTACAGGTGAAATTAAAATCGTATCGGAGGACACTGCCCTTGGAATGGAGACAAAAATAACTATAAGCCAGGCGGGAAACACCGGATTTACTCTCACTGGTGTTACTTCGGATGAAAATGGTAATATAAAGCTTGGCGTGGGCGGCACAGTCGTTTCTAAGTTTGGGACAACAACCGGGTGTATTACTTTTGAGTTTGATGAAATCAATCTGACTGGTTCTGCTGGTATTAGACTCAATATGGATGGAGGAGCTGAAGGTATGTATAATTATTTTATAAATCCGAGTAATCCTAAAAGTTGTGGTCCCTGGGTTGGAGCGGCTTTAGGATATGTAGGATATAACTCAAAATATGCACTAACTCATGAAGAAGCGAATGCTATACGCAGAATAGAGATTATTATCAAAGAAAATGAATCATCTAAAATAGATATTCAGATAGTTGTTGACGGGAAAGAGGTGGCACTTTTAAAAGATAGAAATAATTTATGGACAGAAGAATCTAAGGGATTGAAGATCTATGTACAGCCACAAAAATTTACCACGACAGACTATTGCGTTATCAAATCCATCAGTTACGAGCCATTCGAATGATTTGTAAATGCCATTGCTCGCAAAGGAGATGCGGTGAGGCACTCTGATGCGGGCGATGACCGACAAAAAAGATTTTAACCAACAAAAAGGCTTTAATATGTTTAAAAGATATCTTGTAATTTTATTAAGTTCAATATGCGCGGGCATAGGAACTATCGGTTGTACAGACAGTGACAACGACGGTGCAGTGGACAATTATCCGTTGATGGCCTTCTCGGTGAAAGTGGGGGATGACTACTATCATGGAAAGATAGACCAGAATGAGCGGAAAGTAGTGATCGGTACCATAGAGAATACGAATACCATCAGTGAAGTGGACTACAAACTGATGGATGGTGCTACCATCTCTCCCGAACCTAATAGTTTGATTCATGCATGGAAGAAGGAGCAGGAGGTCACTATCACTACGGAAGATAAAGTGGCTACGGTGTACACTATTGAATTCTCCAAGTTTAAGGAAGAATATCGCGACTTGCTTTTCTTCGATGATTTCAATAATGTGGACGGTATCCCCGACCAGACGAAATGGAAGCTGTATCCGAAGGGATCGACGGAAACTTCTGATGAAATGTCTGAAAGCTATGATCAGGCTTACGTAAAGGATGGCAACTTGGTGCTGGTTGCCGAAAAAATAGACGGGGAATATAAGACCGGCGGTATTTTGACCAGAGATCTTTGGAGCTTTACTTTCGGTAAAGTAGAAGCACGCGCCCGCATCCCACGTCATCCTGACGGAAATTTCCCCGCTATCTGGTTGATGCCGCAACAGCACGATCCAGACTATCCGGCAGCTAATCCGTTTAGTGGAGAAATCGATATCATGGAGCATGTCAAGCAGACACAGGGTGTTTATCAGACCGTCCATACGAACTATACCTATAATTTAGGATTCAAGTGTTCCGTGACATGGCAGTGCGATTACGAAAATTTCCGAATCTACGGTGTGGAATGGACGCCAGAAGAACTTATTTTTACCGTTGACGGCATAGAGACATTGAGATATACGAACATGCATTTGCCCGATGAAGCGGAGAAAATGCAATGGCCATTTACCGAAAATTCTTCTTTCTATCTCATCATGAACATGTCGCTGGGTAGCGAAGGTTCATGGGCAGGACCGGCGGATGATATGGGGCTTCCTGCCATCATGGAAGTGGACTGGATAAGGGTAAGCAAGCCTACGGCAAATAAAAATGATTAAAAAGGTATCTTATGGGTAAATATATTGTTTTCATTTTAGCGTTGTTGCCTATGCTGGTGCATGCACAATCTCCTAAAAAGGCAAAGTGGAACTTTAATAATCTTGAAGGGTGGGTATATACGCAACAGGACAAGCATCCTAATATCCAGTATGAAATTAGCAAGGGTAAACTGAAAATGTACACTCGTGCTGGAAGCGACGACCGGAAGAAGATGCGCACAAAGGACAGGATATATACCACAGGACGGTATACCTGGAGAACTTATATTTCTGAAATGGGTAAAGGAGATCAGAGCAGTATCGGTTGTTGGCTTTATTGTGACGACAAGCATGAAATCGATTTTGAAATAGGGCCGGGAAAGGATGAGGTTCGTGCGAGTCTGAATGCAGCTCATGACGAATTAATAGGTTATATGACTACTCAGGGGAATCCGTATCATACTAATACTGTCAAAATAAAACCAGGATGGCATATTTTCGAAATTGATATAACACTTGTTAATGGGAAATATAAAGTTGATTGGATGATAGATGGTGAGGTTTTGAGTAGTGTGCAGCAAACATATGGGAAAGAAATTGCATTTTATATTTTTTGCAGCGTAGAGAATCTTAAATTTTTAGGTGAACATCCTGCTACTAAAGATAATTATGCTTTGTTCGATTACGTAAAATACAAATATCATGATTAGAGCGAAAAAACAGGTGTTTTATAAAAAATAAGGGAACAGTCATTTATCTTTACTGTTGGCAATGAATACATTTCTAATGTAATAGTGATTCGGAATTATAAAACGTTCGCTGTTGCCAGATATGTATTGAATTTCTCCCCCAAGGACTTCAACATCATTCATTGTCGATTTAATAATTCACTTCTCAATGAAGAAGTTTAGCTACTGACAGTATCTATTTCAATTTTGGAGAGGGATACTGTCAGTTTTAAATTACAAAGGAACTTTAAGGTTTTCAATAAATGTATTTTTATATGATAAAAAAAGCAATTTTGAGCGTGGCTCTGATGAACGGTATCATTTTAGGTGGTATGGCTGCTCATACAGGGCACGTTTATGTCGATAATAATAACAATGGAATTTTTGACAAAGGAGAAAAGGGTTTGTCGGGAGTATTGGTTTCCGATGGACTGAACGTGGTGAAAACAGCCAATGATGGTTCCTTTTCGCTGCCGGGTCATGCTAAAGAACTGTTTATTTTTATTACAACTCCTTCAGGATATAAGGCCGACAATAAATACTACTGCCGTATTAATAGCAAATTGAAGTCGTATGACTTTGGTTTGCAGCCTTATGATGGAGGGATCCGTAAAGACGGAAGTCATAAATATGTGCACATTACCGATACCGAGATTTCCGGTGTTGGAAACCATGGTGATTGGGTAGGTAATGTGAGAGACTATGTGGCCAATGAACAAGCAGCCTTTATTATCCATACCGGCGATCTCTGCTATGAAAAAGGAATGAAGTCGCATATCGAGTTGATGAATACTACCAATATGAATTGTCCGATATTTTATTGTATCGGCAATCATGACTTGGTGGAAGGACAATACGGGGAAGAATTGTTCGAGAGTATTTATGGTCCGACTTATTATTCCTTTGATGTGGGAAGCACGCATTACATTGTTACTCCGATGCTTAGGGGAGACTTTAAGCCGAAATATACAAAAGAAGATGTATATCGTTGGCTGAAAAATGATATCGGGCAGATTCCTCAAGGAAAACCGATCGTTATGTTTAGTCATGATTTGATTACTCACAACAACCAGTTCATTTATGGGATTAATGAGCAGGAACAAATTAACTTGAGTGACTATAACCTGAAAGCTTGGGTATATGGTCATTGGCATATTAACTATATGAAGAAATGGGGAAATGCATTTTCTGTTTCAACGTCTACACCTGATAAGGGTGGTATTGACCATTCTACCAATGCTTTCCGGGTGATGCATGTAGACAAGAAAGGAAATTTCGAATCTGAACTTCGTTATACTTATTTGAATAAAAGGATACAGATCTCTTCTCCGGTGGAGGGGCAAATGCCGGTTTTCGAGTCGGGGGGGATCCCGTTAGTGGTGAATGTTTATTCGTCAGAGACTCCGGTAAAGGAAGTCACTTATACTTGTCTGGTAGACGGTAAGATTCTATTTTCTAATAAAAGATTGCAGCAGGCTACTGACTGGTGTTGGAATACAAATATTCCTTTGACTGTTGAACAGCAGAGAAAGAAAGTTACCCTTGAACTGAAAGCTTGTTTTAATAATGGTGAGACAGTCGGAAGTGAAAGAACCTTTACTTGTCAGGACACCCTTACGGAAGTGACATTGGGCGGGAATTGGGAAAATCTGCTAGGTAACCCTCAACATGCCGCAAAGAATCAGATGGCACTGAAGCAGCCGTTGCAACTGGCGTGGACTAAAAATGTCGGGGCTAATATCTATATGACATCCCCTTTAGTATATGATGGAAAAATTTATATCGCATCCGTTGATGAAAATCTGAAAGGTGAAGCCCATGTATATTGCCTTGATGGCAAGACAGGCGAATTTTTCTGGAAATATCCGGTGCGTAATTCAATTAAAAATACGATTGCAATAGGTAACGGGCAAGTGTTGGCACAAGATGCTCAAGGCTATCTGTATGCAATTGATGCAGAAAGCGGTAAATTAAGTTGGGAAAAACAGTTACCTGTAAACGTTTTACCTTCATTAATTGAAGGATTGGTGGTTTCCAATGGTATAGTCTATGCCGGAACAGGTAAAGGGCTTTGTGCCATCAGTATAAAGGATGGCAAAGAAATTTGGGCAAATACCGGTTGGGGGCAAAATATGGGAGCTACTGCGACATTGTCCGTCGGAGAGAATGTGTTGATTGGTTCTTCCCAATGGGGAGCTTTATATGCTAATGATCTTGCTACGGGAAAGTTGAAATGGAAAGCATCAGCAGACGGTTTGCGCAATCGTGGAGCTTCGGCAGCTATCCATGGTGACTTGCTTTATATTATTTCGAATAAATCGCTCTTCATTATGAAAACTGGCAACGGTAAAGTAATTGCACGAAAAGAACTGCCTTTTGTTGTAGAGGTGACTTCCACTCCTTTGTTGACTGATAACGCAATAATTTTCGGCTCAACGAGGGATGGTCTGATTGCGTTGGATAATCAAACTTTTGATATAAAATGGAAATTCAAGACTAACGGTGCGCTGGTTCTCACTTCTCCTTATTCGGGCAAATTTTCGGCAACTGTTGAAACGAGCCCGGTACTTGCTGGAAATACGGTGTATGTAGGGGCATCGGATGGAACGATTTACGGAGTGAATAAGGAAAATGGGCAACTTGTATGGAAACATGAAACGGGGGCACCAGTGTTCAGTTCGGTTGCTATTTCCGGGAATGTGCTTATTGCCGCAGACTTTGGCGGGAACATATATGCTTTCGTAACACAAAAATAAAATACGATTATAATGAAGAAGATTATTCGGAGAAGTATATTAGTGGGATTATCTATATTGATGTGCGGAGTGGGGAAGATATGGGCTGACTGTCCGGCATCTTCTAAGGTGGTAGGTTATTTGCCAATGTGGGCAATGCCCTATATGCCTGATTGGAAGAGCCTGACTCATCTTTGTCTGGCATTCGGGACTGTACAAAGTGACGGTACGATAGATACAGAAGCTGTCTGTACAAACCGTTATATTATTGATGAGGCTCATAAGCATGATGTAAAGGTATTGCTATCAATTGGTGGTGGAAGTTCTAAAAGTTTTTCGTCAGTGATTTTAGACAAGAAGAAACGGGGCATTCTGATAAAGAACTTGAAGAAAAATATAGATGAACTTGGATTGGATGGTATTGATGTGGATTATGAAGAGTGGGAAGGGGGACGTGCAGGAGCCAGTAAGCTGGATTTGGAGAGACGTAAGGCATTGGAATCTTTATATAAAGAATTACGGGGTGCAGTAGGTTCTCATAAACTGATAACTGCAGCAGTGAATGCCAGTTGGGATAATGGCGGTTTTGGCACTTATAATTGTTTCAACAATACGATGCACCAATATCTTGATTTTGTCAGTCTGATGATTTATGATAAGACAGGCCCGTGGTCTGGTACAGTCACAGGCCCACATTCTGATTGGGAGTTTTTTACCAATGCTATACACCATTGGCTGAATAATAGAAAATTGCCTAAGGAGAAGCTGATAGCAGGTGTACCTTTTTATGGGTATAAGTTTTCAAGTAAACATCGTGCGGATGATGCGCAGGCACTTCCTTATAAGAAGATACTGGATTTGTACCCGGAGCAGGATGCCCATTTGAAGGATAGTGTAGGATTGCTTTATTATGATGGCATACCTGCTATTAAACGTAAAGCAGAATATGTGAAAGGACAGCATTTGGGTGGAATTATGTTTTGGGAAATTACGCAGGATACAAAAGAAACGGATAAAAGTTTATTAAATCAAATATATACAGTATTAAGGAAATAGCTTTGTTTTTTAAGTTTGTCTTTATAAGTTTTCAAGAGGTAAGGTTGTTGATAACAGTATTTGTAAGAGGGTATCCCGCCATATGAAGGGATGCCCTTTATTTTTTATCGGAAGGAGTGGTTAAAGCGAGGCCTACTATATGCTATTTATTCTGTTTCTTATAATTTGAAGGCGTTTCTCCTATAATGGATTTGAACACTCTGCTGAAATACCGCAAGGAGGAGAAACCTACTATTTCTGATATTTCAGTCATATTCATTGATGTCGTGTTCATCAGTACTACCGATTTGTCAATGCGTTGCTTATTGACATAGTCGATAATTCCCATTCCGGTTATAGCTTTTACTTTATTAAATAGCAGGGAACGGCTGATGCACATATTAGTGGCCAGAAATACGACATCCAATTCCGGATTACTCATGTTGTCTGAAATCAGGTTGTTCAATTTTAAAAGGAAAGTTTCATCTGCATTACTAAAACTGACTTCTTTATAAGTAAGTAAATTGTCTTCCTTGTATCTTGAACGGATCTGTTCACGGATTTTTAGTTGGTTATGGCATAAGGCTAGTAAGCCGTCCATCTCAAAAGGTTTGGGTAGGAAAGCGTCCGCTCCGGTTTTATATCCTGTGTTCATATTTTGCGAGTTATGATAAGCGGTCAATAAAATAAAAGGAATATGGCTGATGTCCAGATCGGTTTTGACTTGCCGGCAGAGTTCGAAACCGTTCATACGGGGCATCATTACATCACTGATAATGATATCCGGCATTCGTTGTTTAATTTGTTCGAGTCCGTCTTTCCCATCTTTAGCCACATATACCCGTTCAAAATAAGGCTTCAATGTTTCTTTTAAGTAATTTCGCAAATCAGCAGTATCTTCGACCACTATTACTGAAAACTTTTTCAGATATGTATAGTCAATACTGTCTGCTGCGCGTTCTTCATCTTTAATTGCATCTTTTGCGGCAATACTACCCGTGCTCTCATTGGTAACAGTTGATAGTGGGAGTTCGAAATAGAAAACAGCTCCTTTGTCAGTAGCATTTAATGCGCCAATCTTTCCTTTGTGTAGGGTTATCAGGCTTTTGGCATACGATAATCCGATTCCACTTCCGCCTTTCTCGTGTATACCTTGATAGAAATTGGAGAATAAAGATTCTGTGTCTACTAGATTTAGTCCCATGCCTTCGTCTTTGACAGACACTCTCACCCTGTCTCCCTCTTCTGAAAGGTGAGTACTGATGATAGTAACAGTATCCGGTTCACTGAATTTCAATGCGTTCATCAGGAAGTTTGAAAGAACAAACTCACATTTATATTTGTCGAAGGGAACCTTTTTTATCTGTTCGTCCAGTTCATATCGAAGTTTGATGCCTTTTACCTCGAACTCATGCATAAATTTGTCACCGACGGAACAAACCCATTCATTTAAGGAGTGTGGTAAAATATGCAGTACCTCTTTACCTTCTTCGAGTTTTCTCACATCCAGTACCATATCAATGATGTTTTTCATTTGATAGGCTTGTTTATAAATTGGGACAAGCAGCTTATCCACATCTTTTTTATCTGTCTCCTGATCGATAATCCGCTTCAACGGGGCACAAATCAATGTAAGTGGGGTACGAAGCTCGTGGCTGATGTTTGTCAGGAAGTTTATCTTTTCTTCGTACATTTTGTTTTTTAATAGCATGATTTCCCGTTTTTGCTTTTTTCTTTTCTTGCGAAGCAAGTAATATATAATAGAATATATCAATAGTCCGGCTAATATGCATATGCACAGATAGAACCAAGAGGTTTGCCACCATGGCGGATAAACTATAATATGGAGTATTTTTTGTTTATGGCTCCATTCACCGTTCCGGGCATAGTAAGATGCCATTATGGTGTATTCGCCGACTGGCAGGTAATTCAGAAATAATGAGTTTGACTTTGAATATGGTAATTTTCGGTCAATTCCTTCAATATCAAACTGGAATATATTTTTGTAGAATACATCTTTCGCGTTAAGCAGGATTTTTAATTGCAAAGAAGTAAAGTCCCAAGGGATTTTGATGGTACTTATTTCACTTGGGTGTCCATTCTTCGTCATCACAGAATGATTGTTTAAAAGCACATCTAGTAGTTCGATTTTATGTCCGGTTTCGGCGTCAAAACGGATATTGGAATCAATATAGGTTATTCCGTTAAAGCCTCCCATTATAATATTTCCGTTTTGTAGTAAGAGATGAGAACAGGATATATATTCATTGGGGGCTATTCCGTCCGTTTCGTCAAGAATGATTATGTTTTTTTCTATAGTAGAATAAACATACAGGCTTTGGCGGGTACCAATCCATATCCTGTTTTGATTGTCTGCCATAACGGAAGTAATCTCATTAAACAAGGATGTATGAATCATTTGTGGCTCCTGGGAGGTAGGATCATAACAAATAAGTCCGTTTTCTGAAGCGAGCCAAAAAACGCCGTTATGATCCATGTAAGCATCGTTCAGGACTTGATTCCCACGGTAGATTGTTTCAAAGTTGTGAGTCTGGAAGTCATATTTGCAGATGTTCTTCTGATCCAAAAAATAGATTTCATCAGCTGTTGAAGAGATGATTAATGGCGAATATCTATGATAGTCTTTTTCGTTTTCCGCAATCTTTTCAAGCTTGTTTTCTACTATGTCATACACATAAATATGTCTAGTGCTAATGACGATTTTACGTTCGGATATTCTTTGCATTCGTGCAGTTATCCCGAAAGTGTATATCTCTTTATTTATGTTTTTATAAATCTGGTCGAAAGAACGTATCCGCCCGTTTGTTTTATCAAACAAGCAGAAGCCGTTATTAAAGGAAAACAGTAGTAATTCTTGTGGAGAAAATTCAACGATAGAGGTAACTTTGTCGTTCTTTGTCGTTGGATAGTGCCTGAAAGAGTTCGTTGCAGGATTATAACAATTAATTCCGCCACCATCTACACCAATCCAGACCAGTCCGTTGTCATCTTCTAAAAAACTATTTACTGTAGAAGCGCTTAAACCGTATGGGTTGTTAAAGGGGACTTTCGAATAGGAGCTTGCAAAGACTTGTTTGATGCCAATTAGACCATGACATACTGTGCCTGCCCAAATATTATTGGCCGGATCACGATAAATACGGCAAACTGCATCTGCAGGAAATGAATTTAAGTCATCTTGCGTATAATTAATACAGGAAAAAGAAAAATCTTTTAAAGAAAGTATGTTGATGCCTCCACCATCAGTAGCTATCCATAGCTGGTTATCCTTTTCTGCAATATCATAAATGACGTCATAAGTCAGAGGAGAGTTTTTTGTGGTATAATGTTTGATAAGTAGGCTGTCTTTATAGCAATAAAGCCCGTCACCGTAAGGGCTGATCCACAGGCGATTCAAAGAGTCTATATAGATACAGGTATAATTGGTATCTTTAAAAGAATCTATCTTTTTCAATTGATTGGTGTGCAGGTCAAAAAGATAAATGCCATGCCATGATGTATTTATTAAAACATGTCTGTTGTCATAACGAATCATTTTCCTGAAACTAATATAGGTTGTAGGCTCTTGTTCCAGATACAATGTTTTCCATTGTCTGGTAGCATATTCAAATTTATAGACACAATTCTCGCCACCAAATATAATACCGTCATCAACCAGTAAGTATGAGACAATAAAAGGGTTTTGGTGTCCATTTATAATTACCTGCTGGAAATAATCATTCCTCCGGTCATAAAGGCAGACTCCTTCTATTGTTGATATCCATAAATTAGACAGTGAATCTTCTGCTATAAAGTTAATATAATTGGATGGAAGAGAGTTGTTGTCATTGGGGTGATGTAGATATTGTTTTAAATGCCCGTTGTCATAACGGTTTAGCCCGGCCTCAGTTCCTATCCACAAATACCCCCGGTAATCGCTTAATATTGACGTGACTTTGGATTGTGAAAGTCCTTCCTTTATACCTAGCTGTTTGTAATAATGAAAATCGGTTTTCTTTGCTCTTGTCGTATATGTCATTCCTGTGAATAATAGGAGTAGTAAGTATATACGTAAGAAAGTATGATTGTTTGGAATATGATTAGATTTGAAGTTTTCACAGTAATCCATATTTGTTTTTATTTAAGTTTTATAGATTAGATGATTAACTTAATATTTCATATTATCATTCTTTATAAAATCATGGGAATATGAAAATATCCACAATGTTTATATTAGCGTTCGGCATTCATGATGAATACTTGGACAAACAGTATAAACGTATGTACAAAGGTAATATTAAAATTCTGAAAAGATATTCTTTTAGACATTTTATATGAGGCATTATAAGTATGGATGAAATTGTATAAAATAGAAAATGGTATTTGTTTGTCACAATTAGCTTTCTAATCGTAATAAACAAATACCACTCTTGCAGTATATCATTGAATTTTTAGAACCGGAAACTCAATCCTCCTAAGAAATTGAATCCTTCCGTAGGATAACCTAAATAATATTGATATTTCTTGTTCAGCAGGTTATGTACTTGCGCATAAACGGATACTCCTTTGAATACATTATAGCTGGCTCCGATATGCAAATCATTAATTGCGGTCATTTTTGCATACTCTTTCACTTCTTTCCGGTTGATGTAATCATAACCCAGATTTATGTTAAGAGCAGAGATCGGATGAATACGTACATTGAAAGACATTTTACTGACAGGTTTCACAGCCAACAGATATTCCTCTGTTTTGCTGTCCCAATTACGGTAAGTATATTTAGCTGATATTCCGAGGATATCTTTGTAATCGTAACTGATTTCACCGCCAAGGTAGAGATTATTTGTATTATCTTGAGCAAAAGAAAGATAAGAGCCTGAATGAATATTACTTGGGTCAAAACCTAAATAAGATAAGTCGTTCTTTAGATTCTGATAACCACCGAACACGTTGAACCAAAGTCCCGGATAAGGGCTTGCTTTGAATCCGATACTACCGTTGATTTGCTCGTAAGTATCATAAGGACGTTGTACGTATCCCAAAGTAGCAGTGGTATTTGCCTCCGGCAGTTCACCGTAAGGACAGATACTTTCTAATCTGCGGAAATCATTCAATTGCTTACCGCCGGTTGCTTTTGCATAAACAATGTAGCTATCAGAAAAAATATACTGTGCAGTGATATCGGGTGAAATACGGAAAGACTTATCAAATCCGAAAGATAAATCTACATTGGCTCCGATATGCAATTTCCAGTCATCATTATCCAGTTCGTAATATGGATTTAAAAGAAGCGTTGTGTAGTTTTTGAAGTATTCATCTCCGGTGGAAACATTCTTTGTATATCCGTTGTAGAGAAGATTGTTCATCTCCAAAGCGATAGTTATTAATTGTTGGTCGCCGATAGCTCCCGTGACATCGCCTTTGGTGCGTATGATTGTTTCCTTGATACCTGTATTGGCTTCAGATTCATTGAACATGTTATGCTGACGTTCATACATCAACAGATTTGTTTCTGCATTGAAACGCAGTGGTGCAGTCTCATCAGTGAAATGAATGCCCGCATGGAAGTCACCGGATGTGAATTTCTGCTTACTGTTTACGCTTCCCGGTTGGAAGTTGAAGTTGCTCAATCCGAAGTTTCCGGCAATATTTAAGTCCAGTTTATTAAATTGGTGTGTGTAATCTACATTTGCGCGTGTGCGATAATAAAATGCATTCCATTTTTCTCCATCTGTGAAGGGAAGAGTTAACTTACCATCCATTCCATCCATTTGGAAACGTACATTCAATTTGTCTTTCTGCGACAGACGGAATAAATAATTGGCAAGAATATCCAAATTGCCATAATTACCATATCCGGCACGTACATATCCCGGGGTAGTGCCGGGTTGAACTTCTTTTCCGGTATAGGGGCGCATCAGGCCTGCCGGAACGGAAGTGGCCGGAAAGAATGTTGTAGCATACTCTACTTCTTTCTTGCTCACTGTCGGTTCTTCTACTTTAGGCAGGACGTTTACTTTCGAGGCGTCCATAATGTCCGGGTTATATTCTTGTTCCACAACGACCGTGCGGGTCATTGTTGTATCCTTCGGTTGGGTGGTTTGGGCTTGAAGGCAGGATGGCATTGAGATTGCCAATGCGAGTCCTCCTATTATATAATGAGATCGTTTCATACTTTTCTATTTTTTTATTCTCAATTCTCAACTTTCAATTTACTAAGTCTGCTTTCAATCATGCTTTCAATATCGTCATTCCCTTGATAATTCTGTTGCAGACTTAGCAGATATTGGCGTGCGTCCAGATCTTTACCCGTAGCATGATAGACGTCGGATAGAAGGATAAAACTGCGCGCTAGCCAATAAGCATGTGGCGTACTCTGTTCTATATAGTTGAGCAACTCTTTCTCTGCAGCGGCATATTCTTTTGCGTCGTAGAGGGATTGTGCAACCTGATATTTAGCTTCGGCACCGTAAGAGTTACGTGTGTCTTTGGCCAGTTCACGATAGTCTTCCATTGCTTTCTTGTCAGCCTTTTGCTTGGTATAGGCTTTAGCACGGTAATAAAGAGCTTCATTTCTTAGCTCCGGACTAAGTTTGGCCTCTGCAAGCAAGTCGGTAGCTGCATGGATGGTTTCTATGTCATCTCGCAATAGGAAGGCGCAACGCAGAATACCCGTTTCAGCAAGTTGGCGGCGCTCTACGTTGGTTGCTTTTTCTTTCAGCATTTTGTAGCTAGCCAATGCTTCAGCCATATTTTGCTGGTTGAATTGCACTTCAGCACGCAAGATCAGTGCTTCTTCTGCAAACGGATTGTTTGGATATTCCAACAACTTACCGGAATGGAGAAGAATCATATCATAATTCTTCTGCTCGTTTCCGATCAGGCAGAGATAATAATGTGCGTTCAGGCTGAAGGCTCCTTCCGGGAAAGTTTGCAGGTATTTGTTGAGGCTTGTTTTGGCTTCTTCCATTCTGCCTCGTGCATAAATCTTTTCTGCGGCGGCATACGTAAGCGAGTCTTGTTCGTTAGCATCGAAACGGATGTGTCCCGGCATGGCATTTGCTAAAGCAGCAAATTCGTCGATACGGTTGAGGTCTACATAAATAGATTTCAAATCACGCATGGCAAGGCGTGCTTCTTCACTACCCGGATATTTTTCAATAACCTGTTTGTAGGCTTCGATTGCTTGGTTGTAATCTCCTTTTTGGTAATATAATAATCCGATTTCGGCGGCAGCTTTCCGGCTGACCGGGCTTTCAGGATATTTAGTAAGCAATTCTTTGAAAGAGGTAATGGCTTGATTGTTGTTGTCCATCAAAACATAGGAACGTCCTTTCTCGTAAATAGCGTTTACGGCATAAGGAGAAGCAGGGTACTTTCCTACCAGACGGTTCAGCAAGGTAATCTTACCGGTATAGTCTTTCTGCAGACCGGATACAAGAGCCAGCTGATAGAAAGAATAGTCTCCGGAAGAAGTATTCATCTGTTCGGCTTGCGAATAATACTGTTTGGCTTCTTCAAAGTTACGTACATGCAGGTGGCAGTCACCAATACGATTGTATGCATCGGCAAGTGCAGTTGCATTTTCACCTTTCTCCAGTTGAACGTATTTTTGGAAATAATTGCTTGCTTGCGTATAGTCTTTCCGGTGGAAAGCGATATACCCTAAGTTATAATTGGCAAGCGCATACATTTCGTTATTGGGTTGGATGGTGAGTTGCAGATAAGCATTAAAATCACGCGCAGCTTCTACCATTCGGTTTAGACGGTAATAGGATTCTCCACACCAATAGTAAGCGTCTGCCTTGGTTTGACGATTGTATTGTCCGATGGCAATGGATTGGTTCAGATATTTCAGAGCTTGTTCGAAGTCGGCGTTAGCGAAAGATTGAGTTCCTAATTGGAACAGTATCTTTTGTTTGGCTTCCAATATTTGCGCGCTTGGTTTGGCAATCCGGTCGATTGATTTCAAAGCTGCATCGTAGCTACGTGTATTCATGTAAACTTCTACCAGGTAGCTGCTGACTTTTTCAGCGTATGGAGAAGTCGGAAATTCATTCAGGAATTTCTCGAAGGCAGTAACTGATTCACCGAAAGCGGAGAAAGAAGTCTCGTGCAGGCAAAGAGCGTAATTGTAAGCTGCCTGTTCCTTGATTTGCATATTAGCATTGGAGGCGGCTGCCTGTTCAAAAGCCATGCGTGCTTTGTTTTTCTCTGCCAGTTGCAGATAAGAGAGTCCCATGTGGAGATATGCATTTTGGGTAAGGGCATCGTTGTCAGTTGTCACCTTACCTAATGTTTCGGCTGCTTTGGAGTATACTTTTGTTTGGTAGTAGGAGAGTCCCAGCATATAAAGGGCATCCCGGCGGGGAGCCGAGCGATCCTTATTCAAGTAATTGTTGAATGCTTCTACGGCTTGGTGATATTGTCCGAAATGGTAATAGGCATCTCCCAGAATACGGTACATTTCTGCTGCGTGCTCGTTATTCGGGTAGGCTGACAGGTAGTTTTGTGCTACAATTTGTGCCTTATCATAGTTTTTGAGCTGCGTATAAATTTCGGCTATATAATAAGGGACGAGTGCTTTGTATTTTGAGTCGTCCTGTAAGGGGAGGAAGCCTTTCAACGCTTCAGTATAACGTTTTTGTGTATAGCGGATGTAGGAAAGATAGTAATCACAATCTTTGGCGTATTTGGGGCTGTTGGCACGCAAAGTTTCAAACCAGATGGCTGCTTCTCTTAGATTATCGGTTTTCAGATAACAGGTAGCCAGTTGGTAGGTGCAGTCGTCCCGTTCTTCATTACCTAACAAATCGAGGTCGGCAGAGTTGAAGAGTGCCAGTGCTTCATCATATTTTCCTTCGTAGAAATAGCAGGAGGCTAACAGCGCATAAATGCGGTTAGCGTATGGAGTATCAGGATAACGGTCGAGATATTTGCGGAGGAGTTCGATGCGGTTTTTGTCTTTCAGTTCGTAAGCCGAACTGACTAGCATATACTCTGCGTCCTGAAGAAGGCTGGCTGCAGGCTTTTGTTTTACAAATGCTTTCAATGTCGGCAGAGCAGCTGCATAATTCTTTTCCTGGAAAAGTTCTTTCCCTTCTTTATAAAGGTTGTCAGTCGAAGTGAACTTATCACCTGTCTGGGCAAATCCTATAATGGGCGTGCAGCAGATGGCGGCACAAATGAGTCTAGTAATTTCTTTTTTCATAATCGGGTGTTTATGCAAAAGTACTACATATCTTTCAATGAGAATCCTTTGAAAGTTATTTTATAATCATTTAATTCTTTATGTAAAGTTTCTCCTTTCTTTTCCAATGCCGGGATACTTATTTTTCTCGGATTTCTTTTTACTTCTCCGATAAGTGCTGTTTTGTTAAACCGGTTGAGGGCGATCAGGTCTATTTCATTTTCTCCGTTTTTGTCCCAATAGTTACCTACGTCGGTAACTTCCTCTTCTTCAGCGATAAGTTCACGGAAATATTTTTCTAACAATAGGCCGCTGTATTGTTCATAGTTCTTTTCTACATATTCTATCAGTAAATGGTTTTTCCCCATTTCTAGTACTGCGTTGTTTGAGAAAATAAAGCGAAACCAGAATCGTAGAAAATTGTCTTGCAGGCAATAACGGGTAGCACGACTATTAGGTTTAGCGAACATCGGTTTCACTTTTTTGATTAATGAATATTCATCCTCAAGGTTGGCTAAATAGGAACCGGTGTTTTTATTGATGATGGAATCAATCTCTCGTTGTGTTGTTTTTCCTTCTGCAATGAGAGATAGGATAGAAAAATAATTGGCATAGTCTTTCCCGAACTCGGAAATTAACATGTCTTTGCCTTCTGTCAGAAATGGTGAGCCTTCGGAAAGCGCATAATTTATCATGGCAGTTTTATTAAATGCTTTCGCTTCCATCAATAGGGTGATGTATTTGGCTACTCCACCTGTCAGCAAATACAAGCAAAGCAAATCTTCCGATGTGAATTGGGGGGCATGGTCTGCTAGAATCTCTTTGATAACGGTGGTGGTGAATGGATGCAGAGAAATTCGGGCGGTAAGGCGTCCGTATAGTGGCTCCTTGCGGTCTTCGAATATTCTTTTCATCATTGAATAAACGGAACCGCATACAATGAAATTGATTTTGGAAGTCGCGTGATATTGGTCCCAAATACGTTGTATGTCATTGACGATAGACGGATTGATATAGAGAAATTCTTGAAATTCGTCAATGATTAATGTGAAATTTTCCTTTTGGGAATGTTGCATCAGCAGTTCAAAGAGCTGTGCGAACTCTCTGATTTCTCCATAGATACGAATGCCAAGCGTTTCCTGAATGACAGGTTGATATTGTGCGCAAAGCAGGACTTCACTCTTTCTTGCTACAAATATATATACGAATCGGGTGTCTTTGACAGACTCTAAGAGTAGAGCTGTTTTTCCGATTCGTCGGCGTCCGGTCATTACAGTAAAGCAAGCGCTCGTTTGTGATTGCTTTTTAGCTGCATACAGTATCGCCATTTCTTTCTTTCGGTCGTAGAACTTCATATTATTGCTATCTTAATGGCAGTTAATTTAATGGCCATTAAATTAATGGTGGTTACAAAGATAACACAATATGTTGTATTTTGTTCATTTATAGTAATATAATTGTTTAAGATTATGTGATAAATTACTTTGATCTATTTGGTTGAGATGAACTTCTATTTTACAAATACATCAATTGGCTACTGAAAAATGGCCCATCTTAAGAAAAGGAATATTTAAACGAGAATAAAAGGCGTAATTACTGGGAGGATTGAGAAATATAAAAAAACGCAGAGATTTGTAGGTGCGAAATTCTTTCTTTTTGTTATAGGAGATGTTTGTCGATTAAATTGTAATGCTTTTCTTCTTTTTCACTTGTTGTGTAAACTGAAATGTGGTTAGAAACTGGCATTTTGTTGTTTGTTGCCTTTTCGATATTTGTGATGAAATAGAAGAAAAACGGTCTTAATTTTCCCTTATTTGTCTTCCTCACCGAGCAAAAGCTGCTTCGTCGGTGAGAAAGGAAGCGTTCCTCGGTGGGGAAGAACTCCTTGGTTTTAAACCAACGAATCTTTTCTTGATAGAAAAAGATGCATATTCGACTTGAATTTATACGGTATTAGCCTGTGATTTTGCATACAGTTGCATGTTTTTATGCATTTTATTCTCCAGATCATTATTTTTTTATCTGATGTTTTGGAGGAATATCTTAAAAATGGGACATAACTATAGATGAAATACTCTCAATCTATCAGGCTGATGAGATTATCTTAGCGGCATTGAGCTAGAAACAAGCTAAGTCCGCGACGGATAGAATCCAACCCAAAATCTTCCGGATGAATCTCGGAGAGAGGTAGGAAGAAAGAATCTGCTACATCATCCATGGCGGAGAAATGGCTCATGTCTTCTACGGTGCAGAGAAAAAACATATCAAGTGTGTGTACAGGAAAACCTGAATAGACATAAATATTGGGAAGTGAAAACTGGTAAATAGCTTTTTTTACCTTCAATCCGGTTTCTTCCAGCACTTCACGGGCTACGCCTTCTTCACCTGTCTCGTTCATATCGATAAATCCTCCGGGAAGGTCGAGAGTTCCCTTTGCCGGCTCTTTAGCACGCCGGCAGACAAGCAGTTCATTTTTCTCATTCAAGATGAGTGCTACTGTGGCGGCAGAAGGATTGAAATAATAGACAAAGCCGCAATCTGCACATTTTTTAGATTTCTCGTTGTTAATCTCAAAATGAGAGGAACCACATTTAGGGCAATATAAGAATTGGTCAAGAGGATGTTCCATAATCGTATATATTTTCCAGTTTTTTTGTTTATGCATGCAAAGGTATAAAATGCTTTTATTAATTTCATCTATCACCGCATAGAAATATTCGATTGGGCTTTTTTTGCAAAGGCGGGGTTTCTGCCTTTATCTTTGCATCAGAAACAAAAAACAAAACGTTGTTTCTGATGTTATAAGTCAAATCAATTAATAACAATAAAAGCAATAAAGATTATGGAACCAATTTTAAATTCTCAACTTCCTGAATTCAGCGTTCAGGCTTTTCACAACGGAGCTTTCAAGACTGTAACCAACAATGACCTGAAAGGTAAATGGGCGATTCTTTTCTTCTATCCTGCTGACTTTACTTTCGTATGTCCTACTGAATTGGTGGATATGGCTGAAAAGTACGATCAGTTCAAGGCGATGGGTGTAGAAATCTATTCGGTAAGTACTGACTCTCATTTTGTGCACAAAGCTTGGCATGATGCTTCTGAAAGCATTCGCAAGATTCAATACCCGATGTTGGCAGACCCGACTGGCGCTTTGAGCCGTGCACTGGGTGTGTATATCGAAGAAGAAGGTATGGCTTATCGCGGTACATTCGTTGTCAATCCGGAAGGAAAGATTAAAGTGGTGGAACTGAATGATAACAATATTGGCCGTGATGCAAGTGAATTGCTTCGTAAAGTGGAAGCTGCACAGTTTGTAGCCAGCCATGACGGAGAAGTTTGCCCGGCTAAATGGAAGAAGGGTGAGTCTACCCTGAAACCAAGCATTGACCTGGTAGGTAAGATTTGATAGATCTTGATAATGGTGATTATGGGAGGCCGGTAACGGGAGACGCTGCCGGCCTTTCTTTTAAAAAAATGAAAGGAAAAAAGATATGTTAGAATCTGCATTAAAAGAACAACTAAAGGGTATTTTTGCTGGGCTGGAGGCAAACTTTACTTTTGATATATCCGTATCATCCAGCCACGAAAACAAAACAGAATTATTGGAGCTGCTGGGAGATGTAGCGGATTGTTCCGATCATATCACTTGTGTAGTGAATGAGGGAGACGTATTGAAGTTTACTTTACTGAAGAATGGCGACCGCACCGGAATTACATTCCGGGGTATTCCTAACGGACATGAGTTCACGTCATTGCTTTTGGCTGTCCTGAATCTGGACGGCAAAGGAAAGAACTTTCCCGATGAGGCCGTTTGCAACCGTGTGAAAGCACTGAAAGGCCCGATACATCTGACCACTTATGTTTCGTTGACTTGTACGAACTGCCCTGACGTAGTGCAGGCTCTGAATGCAATGACTACTTTGAATCCGGCTATTACGCATGAAATGGTAGACGGTGCGCTTTATCAGGATGAAGTAGATGCACTGAAGATACAAGGAGTACCCTCTGTCTTTGCAGATGGAAAATTGCTTCATGTAGGCCGTGGTGAATTTGGCGAATTGCTTGCCAAGTTGGAAGATCAATATGGTATTGACGAAACCAAAGCGAATGCAGAGGTGAAAGAATATGATGTGATTGTAGTCGGTGGAGGACCTGCAGGAGTATCAGCAGCTATTTATTCTGCCCGTAAAGGACTCCGTGTAGCTATCGTGGCCGAGCGTGTTGGCGGACAGGTGAAAGAAACGGTGGGTATTGAAAATCTAATTTCTGTTCCGGAAACGACAGGAAATGAACTTGCCGATAATCTGAAAACTCACTTGTTGCGTTATCCGGTGGATTTGCTGGAGCATCGTAAAGTAGAAAAAGTAGAAGTGGTTGGAAAACAAAAGCAGATCACTACCTCTGTTGGGGAGAAATTCCTGGCTCCGGCACTGATTATTGCAACTGGTGCAAGCTGGCGTAAACTGAATGTTCCGGGAGAAGCGGAGTATATCGGTCGTGGTGTTGCTTTCTGCCCTCATTGTGATGGGCCGTTTTATAAGGGAAAGCATGTAGCAGTAGTAGGTGGAGGAAATTCCGGCATTGAGGCAGCGATTGACTTGGCCGGTATCTGCTCCAAAGTCACTGTTTTTGAATTTATGGATGAGTTGAAAGCAGACAGTGTACTTCAAGATCGACTTAAATCATTGCCGAACGTGGAAGTGTTTGTAAGTTCACAGACTACGGAAGTGATAGGAAATGGTGATAAACTGACTGCCCTGCGCATCAAAGATCGCAAAACGGAAGAAGAACGTTTGGTTGAGTTGGATGGTGTATTTGTACAAATTGGGCTTTCTGCGAATAGCAATGTATTCCGCGACATAGTGGAAACCAACCGTCCGGGCGAAATCATGATTGATGCACATTGCCGTACGAATGTGACGGGTATCTATGCAGCCGGAGATGTTTCTACGGTTCCTTATAAGCAAATTATTATCTCTATGGGCGAAGGAGCGAAAGCTGCGCTTTCTGCATTTGACGATAGAGTGAGAGGGATTATCTGATTGATGTATTCAGATATAAAAAGCACATAAACAAAACATTAGCAAGAGGAGAAATGACTCCTCTAAAAAATACCCCCGTTACAGATTTGTAGCGAGGGCTATTTTATATTTAGAGAGCATGACCTTCATCAACTGCTCTATCCTGCGCATTGAGACAAATGTTCATGAATATCCGAGAAAGTGAAATGAACGTTGTTCTCATGGCATTAATTTTTTGGGCTTTTAAGAAATGTGTGCTAAGTTCATTTATTTAGTCATGATATGTATATCTGACGAAATCAAACAATCCGGAATTTTCCTGCTGTGCCGGTTGGTCTCCAATAAATTTAAGATTCTCTACACTGCAAAAAATATGGAATGCAATGTCTTTCCCAAATTCCAGTTGAAGTTCATGTTTGGGCTCGTTGTCTATTAACCAGGTGATGTAATAGTTCCCGTTTTTTAATGTCAGATCAATTTCGAACAGATGCCATCCGGTCTTGATTACTACAGGAACGGAAGAAAAAGGATATGCCTGCGATGTCATATAAGCAATCATTTCGTCGGGAGTTGCATTTAACTCCTTGCGAACTGTATCTTTACCATATCCGACTTCAAAATCCAATTCATGTTGGTCGTCATGGTATATCCACGAACCCACGCTACATTGATCTCCTATTCCCATTTGCGGGATATGAGTACGCCAGGTATATCTTCCTGTTGTATAAATCCGTTCTACAGTATGAACCTTTTTCCGATCCACCGAGTTAGCCCGGGTAAAGATCCGTAAGTAACCATTCTCTAATATACATTGATTATCCGGGTTGTTGTCTTGATGTCCGTATTCCCATCCATCCAGATTGTTGAAGTTCCATTCTTTGTTTGGCGGATTTTTAGTAACGGTGTCATTGGTCTGTTGCTGTGCAAAGCAAAGGCCGCAAATGCATATTAGTAACAGAGTTAAATAGTAGTTTCTCATAATAATTGAATTTAAGTGTATTCGTTTTCTATCAATTGCTTGCTGCAAAAGTAGTCGAATGCTTTATTCTACTCATCAGATTTTAGTCATTTCAAATCATGAAACGTCCAAATCTGCACTGGAAATCCTAATCGCTCTGTTCCGGGGAGTATAATTTCTATATAAATGATAAACTAAAGTGCTGAATCTACTCTGATTGTTGTTGGGTGGAACCATGTTGTGCTCTGAATTGAGAAGGAGTCATTCCTTTCATTTCTTTAAATAACGTACTGAAATATCGTTGATAAGTGAAACCTACCTGCTCTGATATTTCAGTAATGCTCATGTCAGACTGAGTTAAAAGAATGATTGCTTTGTCGATTCTTCTACGATTGATATAATCGTTTGCTCCCATGCCGGTCAGTTCCTTGATCTTATTATATAAGGATGTCCGGCTCATAGCCATTTGAGCAGTCAGGAATTTTACGTCCAGATCTGGTTGAGACAGATTCTGATCGATCATTTCATTCAATTTAATCATAAATTGTTCATCCGCATTGCTGAAAGTAGCCTCTTGCGGAGACAGAATGAATTGATTGCCCCTGTATCTGGATTTAATATATTCACGATTTCTCATCTGGTTCTGGATCACGCTAAGGAGCATTTCCATTTCAAATGGTTTGGGCAAATAGGCATCGGCTCCTAATTTGTATCCTAACATCTGGCTTTCAGAATCGGCTCTGGCGGTAAGTAGAATAACAGGGATATGGCTAATATTCAGATTCTCTTTAATTTCCTTGCATAGCTGATAGCCATTCATTTGTGGCATCATTACATCACTTACTATAATGTCCGGTTGCTGTTGCTTAATAACTTCCAGCGCTACCAATCCATTTTCTGCCTGATAGATCTTCTTGAATTTATCCTTAAGAGCATTTTTTAAGAATTCTCTTAAGTCCTGTTTATCTTCTACAATCAACAGTGAGTATCCTTGTAGAGAGAAAGCCCCGGATTCTATTTTCTCTTCTTCCTCCGGAGAACTTAAAAGTTCATTGAGGTAGGAATGTTGAGGACATGATACTTCCTGCTCTTGTAGATTAGCCGGTATTTCATAAAAGAATGTGGCCCCTCTGTCTTTATTATTGAAAGCACCCATCCTGCCTCCATGTAAGTCAATCAACATTTTAGCATAAGATAAACCGATACCACTTCCTCCCTCATTATGTTTGCCTTGGTAGAAACGGGTAAAGAGCTTTTTTATATCTACATTATCCAATCCGATTCCCTGGTCTTGTACGTGTACTTGTATACTTTCATTTGTACGGATTGTTTTTATGACGATACGAGTCTGATTGGGACTATATTTCAAAGCATTCATAATCAGATTGGAAAGAACAACTTTGCATTTGGTGTCATCATACGCGATATATTGTATGCTGTCGTCAAAGTCGTATGTAATTTCAATTTCTTTGGCCTTCGATGCAGTTTGAAATGTTTCTGCCACTTCCTGTATCCACTTGTGCAAAGGATGCGAAGAGATGTGTAGCACTTCCTGTCCTACCTCCATTTTGCGTGCATCAAGCACAATGTTGATAATATCTTTCATCTGATTCGCCTGTTTGAATGCCCCCTGTAGATATTCCGGTAGCTCGTCTTGCTTCACCTCTTTATTTAGAATTCGTTTCAGGGAAGCATAGATGAGTGTCAAAGGGGTACGTAGTTCATGGCTGATATTGATTAAGAAGCGTATTTTCTCTTCATATATCTTCTTCTCATGTTCCCGCATCTCACGTTTCAGCCGATTTTCTTTTTTTCTTATCAAACTAAAGAAGACCACTCCTGCCACTAAAAATGCAAAGAAAATGCATAGTATAATAAACCAGATAGATTTCCACCAAGGAGGTGAGACTATAATAGTTAAGATCTCTATCGGCTGGCTCCATTCACCATTGGAGGTGTCGCAGGATACGCTGATGGTATATTCTCCTGATGCTAATGTACCCAATTCGAGTGTCTGGAGATAACTCTCGATCACCATTTTGTCTTTTCCTGTGATGACATACCGGAAAAGGTGTTTTCGGAAGGAGTTCTTTTCGTCAGCAATCACTTTAATGTTGAACGATGAATGATTCCAGGGAATCGAAATACAGTTATTATTAACCTGTTTCAGGGTTGATTTACCATTCAGTTTTACTTCAAGTAGCTTGAGAATAGGAGACGAATTACTTTCGAAAATAATATCCGTATTAATGCGTACCAGTCCCATAGTACCTCCCATATACAGATTGGGAGTACGAAGAGCAGGAATAGGGGTAAATATCAATTCGTTGGAAGGAACTCCATCGGATTCATCCAGGATAACAAAACGTTTTTCGTTGATAATATACGCAAAGAACATGTTCTGCGCTCCTATCCAGACTTTTCCTTTTTTATCATAGGCAAGGCTGGATACACTGTTGAACAAGTTGGTATGTATTTTTTCTGTTTTTCCAGTCTGTTTATTATAGAAGAGCAGTCCGAAATTACTTCCTATCCAAAAGTTACCTTTATCATCCCGGCAGGCCGATGTGAAATCATCTCCCTCTTTCATATTGACTAATGAAGATAGTTCGTTAGTTTTGAAGTTTAGTTTAAACAGGTTATTGGTTCCCATTAGATACAGATGCGTATCGTCGGAATAAATTGCCTGCATAGCTATTTGGCGTTGAATGTCTATTTGGGGTGCGTAGAGAATAGATGTTTGCCGGGTATGCTTGTTGTAGATATAGACTTTTGCTCCTAATATGTAAATATTATCTTTTGTAGCATATAGATTTACCAAATCACCGGATGAAAATTCTCTTTTCGAAATAGAATCATTGATAATGGGAAAAGGTTGCATCTGTGCGGTTCTCTTATTAAAAGTAAATACCCCTTTATTAAAACATGATAATAAGAGCTCGTTTTCAGAAAAATCTGTGATAGAGGTAACTTTCTCCCCGTATGTAGTAGGGTAATGATGAAATGTATTCGTTTTTTGGTCAAATGAGTTGATACCTCCTCCGTCTGTTCCAATCCAGAGCAATGTATCCTTATCTTCAAAGATGCTAACCACGGTACGTTCGCTAACTCCATTGGGATTGTTCAGTGGAACATCTTTATAGGTTTTGATGAACACTTTTTTGATGGCGAATAATCCTCCGTGTATACTGCCTATCCATATATTGTCCATCTGATCTTTATAAAGTCGGTAGATAGAGTTATTCGGCAAGGATTGTTCATCATCGGAAATATGTTTAAGATAAGAGAACTTCATAGTCTGGAAGTCAAGTATGTTGATACCTCCTCCGTCAGTAGCTATCCAAAGTTGGTTGTCTTTTTCAAGAAAATCAAAAATGATATCATTGTTGAGCCCGGAATTTTTGGTGGATAAACTGAAAAGCCTTTTCCCCTCTTTCGAGTAACAAGCTATTCCTTTGCCATAGAATGATACCCAAAGCCGGTTTTGAGAGTCAACAAATATGGTGTTTATCTCGCGCTCTTTTACAAATGGACATCGATACATTTTCTTTTTTATCAAGTCGTACATCCAAAGTCCGTCTTTTTTACTACTGGTTATCAGCATATCGGGACTCCACTGAAAGATACGATTGATACATTTTAACTTGTCTCCATCGATGTCGGGGAAGATCGTCGTAATATTTTTATCCGTCAGATTGTATTGGTATAAAGTTTCTTCTCCTCCAAACAGGAAATTGTCACCTATTTGAAGATAAGACCAAGCGTTAAATGGCTTCCCGTTATATTTCAATGGCTGAAACTGATTTTCTGCTTTATTGTAGATGGCAATTCCTTTATTGGTAGAAACGTATAAATCGCCTAAACGATCCTCTGTAATAAAACGAATGAAATTGTCGGGCAATGAGTTGGGCTGCTCCCGGTCATGAAAATAACTTTTCAGTTCAGATTGGTCATAACTATTTAATCCCCATTTGGTACCTATCCATATGACTCCTTGATGATCTCTGTAAATGCACTGCACTCTTGATTGTGACAATCCCTGTTCCAAAGAAATTTGTCTGAAGTAGTAGTCTTGTTGTTCAGCCTTGGTAGAAAGAACAAAGAATAATATCCAGATTAGAAAAGAATACCTCTTTAGTACGTGTGCTTTTGACATAGTTATGTTCTTTTGATAGAGCAAATATAAAAGAAGTTATGAAACTGTACAATAGATTTCATCTTCTTTTGTCCACAAAGCTCATTAGATAGCTAGAAAGGATATTCAGAATGATCCTTTTGAACAGTAGCGGACTAATTATGGATGTTATTTGATCTCTATTTCCATGCTTTGCGCCTATATTTGCACAGTTAACACTAAATACGAAACGTATTAAACCTTAAAAAAAAGACTATTTACTATGGATACATCCTAAAACTGTAGAATGAAGAGGCGGAGTAATGTTGGGAACATTTTAAATGCCTTGACTTGTATCTAAAATTCCTAAAAATCTAATATCATTATATTCTAACTAAATGAAAAGTATATGGATAATCTAAGAAAAACGCTTGGCTGCTTGCTACTATTTCTTTTTGCAGCAGTTACATCTACTTATGCACAGGTTGCAAAGCAGTATTCGGGTACGGTTACGGATGCCGACAGCAATGAACCTGTCATCGGTGTCAACGTAACCCTTAAAGACGCACAAACAGGTACCGTAACGGATCTTTCCGGAAAATTCTCGATTAGTGCTCCTGTTGGGTCTACACTATTGTTTTCTTATATCGGATACGTGACTAAAGAGGTTAAACTTGGAACGAATACCAGTTTGAAGATTACAATGCAGGAGGATCAGAACCAATTGAGTGAGGTAGTGGTCATCGGATATGGTGTAGTGAAAAAATCAGATATAACCGGTGCTGTGGCTTCTGTTTCTTCCAAACAATTTAAGGATCAGCCGGTAAAGCGGGTGGAAGATATTCTGCAAGGACGTACTGCAGGTGTGGCAGTGACGAGCGTAAATGGTTTACCTGGTGGTACAGTTAAAGTTCGTGTTCGTGGTACCACTTCTCTTAATACCAGCAATGACCCCCTGTATGTCATTGATGGTATTATGTCTGGTGGACTGGATGTAAATCCAGCCGACATTCAATCTATTGAAGTTCTGAAAGATGCTTCGGCAACAGCTATTTATGGTTCACGCGGCGCTAATGGTGTGGTGTTGGTAACTACTAAAAAAGGGGTGGAAGGTAAAGTGCAGATTTATGCAGATGTCGCTATAGGCGTATCGAACATCCTTAAAAAATATGACTTACTGAATGCTTATGAATATGCGACTGCATTAAAGGAGTATAATGGTATCTCATTTGCAGATGATGAGATGGAAGCCTATAAGAATGGTTCCAAAGGCATTGACTGGCAGAATTTGATGTTGCAGACCGGTATTAGTCAGGACTATAAATTAGGTATTTCGGGTGGAACGGCTAAAAATAAGTATCTTATTTCAGCCAATGTATTGAATATGACAGCCATGACCATCACGACCAAGTATCAACGTGCACAGTTGCGGATAAATTTGGATAATGAACTCACCAAGTGGTTGACACTTTCTACCAAAATTAATGCTTCACGTACTCACAGTCACAATGGGGGTATTGACATTATGAACTTCCTGAACTATTCTCCTACAATGGAAATGAAAGATCCGGTAACGGGCGTTTATAATATGGACCCTTATAATTCAGTAAATGGAAACCCTTATGGTGCACGTGTTGCAAATTATGGCGATTCATACGTGTATGCTTTGAATACTAATATGGATTTGACTTTCAAGTTAATGAAAGGGTTGACATTGTCTGTACAGGGTGCTGCTAATTACTCTCATGTTCCGAGTTACTCTTTCACCTCGTCGTTAGCAAAACCCGGACAAATTAGTGGTATGGAAAATGCGAGCAGGATGAATCTATTCTGGCAGAATACCAATAATGTGACTTATAACACAAGTTTCGGCGATCATCATTTGACTGCAACAGCTGTATTTGAAGCAAGTGGTGCCGAAGGCAGAAATCTAAAACTGACCGGTAGTGATTTAGCCAATGAATTTGTTGGTTATTGGAATGCAAAAAATGCAAAGACACGCGATGGAGAAAATGGCTATTCCGCAGAAGCTATTGTGTCCGGGCTTGGTCGAATTATGTACAATTACAAAGGGAAGTATATGCTGACAGGTACTTTCCGTGCCGACGGTTCATCTAAGTTTCAGAAGAAGAATAAATGGGGATATTTTCCGTCAGCAGCTGTTGCTTGGGATGTTGCCAAAGAAAACTTTATGAGCAAACAAAACATTGTCCAGCAATTGAAACTAAGGGCCAGTTTTGGTGTTGTTGGTAATCAAAGTATCGGTGCTTACACAACATTAGGTATGTTGGCTCCTACAAATTATGACGGTTATGGTAGCGATGCAATCCATACCGGTTATTGGACTGGAAATCTCGCTACACCGGATGTAACTTGGGAAAGCACCTATCAGTATAACATAGGTTTGGACGCCAGTGTTTTAGACGGTCGCTTGAGTTTTACAGCCGAATGGTTCCGAAAGGATACTAAGGACCTGTTGCTTCGCAAACCTGCTCCTCAGTATAACGGAGGTGGCTCTTTCTGGGTCAACCAAGGTGAAGTTAGAAACTCTGGTGTTGAATTCACCATTACAGCTACTCCTTTGACAGACAAAGATATATTTGGTTGGGAAACATCGCTGAATGCATCTTATTTAAAGAATAAGATAATCGATCTGGCAGGTAGTGATTTTATCGTTGGGGAGAATTATACAAGTATTGGCGGTGGTCCCATTCAAATTAAAAAAGTAGGGTATCCGATTGGTTCTTTCTATCTTTATGAATGGGCAAACTTTAATGACCAGGGCGCCAACTTGTATAAACATCAATCTAATGGAAGTTTGACAACCAATCCGGGTGCTGACGATCTGGTTACTAAAGGGCAGGCCGAGCCTAATTGGACTTTCGGATGGAATAATACATTTACTTGGAAAAATTGGACGCTCAATCTCTTTATCAATGCTGCATTAGGACAAGATAGACTGAATGTAAGCCGCTATGCGATGGGATCTATGACAGGTGTATATCGTTTCATCTCTTTATCTGATGCTTATTACAAAAGTTGGGATAAAGTAGCCAATAAAGCAGATGCTGTGTATGCAAGTCATAAAAATTCAGATAATAGAAACTATCCTGATTCCGATTTCTGGCTTGAAGATGCATCATTTGTGAAACTGAAAAATATAAGCCTTACGTATAATATTCCTAAGAAGATAACGAAAGTAGCCGATATTCAACTGTCGGTCAGTGCTCAAAACCTGTTTACATTAACGAAATACACAGGTATGGACCCAGAAGTGTACAGTGAATCCGATTATGGCTTTAATGGTGTGGATATGGGATCTTATCCTGTTCCAAGAACATTCACTTTTGGTATGAAACTTAACTTTTAATCTTTTAACTATACATGGATATGAAAACAATATATAGAATATTCAAATCTGTCGGACTAGCATTGATAGCACTTTGGATGGTGTCTTGCCAGGATTTACTGACAGAAGATCCTAAAGGGCAGTTGGCGGTAACTAATTTCTTCAATTCAAAAGGTGATCTGGACTTGGCTCTGAATGGAATGTATTCCAAAGTTGCAAGTGATATGTATGCAAATATTTGGGCAGGTTTCGAATCAGTGATGGGTGATGATATTTCTACACACCCTGCAGCTAATAAGCAGGGGCTGCGTGAGGTAGATACTTATAATGTTTCGGACAACAACACTTGGGTGACTGAATTGTGGGGTGCTCGTTGGAGATTGGTAAAAGCGGCTAATTTCATTATAGATAATGCCGGACGAACTCCGGAAGTGAGCCAGGAAGAGAAAGATGCGGCCATTGGACAAGCTTATTATTGGCGTGCCTATTCTTACTTTTATTTTGTAATGGCTTGGGGAGAGGTACCTATGGTTGTGAAAGATGAAATCAATTATAACATGCCATTGGCAACCGTTTCTGAAATTTACGAACTGATTGTTTCTGACCTGAAAAAGGCAGAGACAATGGTGCCTGCTAATTATACTAAAGAACCCTACGCAAGAAACGGGGTAAACATTGCTGTTAGTCAAGGAGCTGTAAAAGCAACATTGGCTTATGTGTATATGGCAATGGCAGGATGGCCGTTGAACAAGGGAACAGAATATTATCAACTAGCCGCTGCAAAGGCAAAGGAAGTAATCGATGCTTCGAAGAAAGGTACTTATTACTACAAGTTATTACCTGATTATAAGCAAGTATATTCGATGGAGTATAATAAGAATAATCCTGAAGTGTTGCTTGGCGTTTACTATAATTTGGGAATAGATGCACTTACCAATGCCCCTTTAGCTGATTTCCTGGCAGACTATGCTTATGGTGGCGGTGGATGGGGAGATACGAACGGAGAAATTAAATTCTGGTATGATTTCCCGGAAGGCTCACGCAAAGATGCATCTTATTTCCCGAAAATCATATTGAAGAATGAAACTAAGTTGCGTGATTGGTGGGAAGACCCCAATCCGGAAGCGCCGCGTGTGGTTGTTGCTCCCTGTTTCATGAAGAAAGTAGAAACGACCACTGGAGAAGAATTCGATTATACGAATCCGAAGATTTCGATGAATCAGAATGGAGAAAAGACGCATCAGATTATTCGCTTGGCAGAAGTATATTGCTGGTATGCCGAAGCCGTAGGTCGTTCAAAAACAGGCAGTATCACGGAAGCTGTCAACTTATTGAATGAGGTACGCAATCGTGCCAATGGATCTGTTGTTGCAGACCGGGATATCTATAAGACAACCATGTCGTATGATGATCTGGCAGAAGCTGCCTATAATGAACATGGCTGGGAAATAGCCGGATATTATTGGGGAAATATTGCCACTAGAGCAAGGGATATGTTTCGCATGAATCGCATTAAAGATCATTTTGAATACAGAAAATTAAATCCGGAGATTGAAGTGGCTCCCGGAGTCTTCAGGAAAGAAGCTGTTTCCGTATCTGGTACGTGGAATGACAGTAAAATGTATCTTCCCCGTCCTTTTGTAGATTCGTCTATTAATCCGAATTTGAAGAACTGAATGAAACAATAAAAACAATCATTATGAAACTAAGATATTTATATTTAGCAATAGGTGTATTATGTAATGCCTCTTTAGTATCATGCGGTGATAGCTTCAAAGAGAAAACAGAGATTGTTGCATGCGGAATCTCCACAAATGCTTTAACATTCGGAGTCTCCTCTACTGAAGTTCAGACTGTAGATATTACGTCAGAAGCAGCTTGGGAAGTTGCAGTGGATCAGGCAGGTGGTGATTGGCTTACAGTTTCTCCTTTGGAAGGAACTGGTAATGGTACGCTAACAATTTCTGCTGATAAGAATAACGGTCCAAAACGCAGTGCAACCTTGACCATAGCGGCGAAAGGTGCTGAACTTCGAACCATCACAGTTATTCAGGATGGCTATAAAGGAACCATTTATAATTACGGTGACTTTACTGGATTGCAAAAGACGGGGCTTGTGGCAGGGATCAATCCGATCACTATCGTAGATAATGACGAATGTGAAGATGGAAAAGCGTTAAGAATCTATACCCGGGCAGGTGAAGAGTATGAAGGTACTAATGGGGACCGTTTCAAGGTGCAGACAACAACGCAATTCGGATCAGGTCGTTATGAATGGAGGATATATGTCCCTAAATTCGGAATGAATGACCGGGCTAGTATTGGAGCATTTTTATATTTTGACGATGGGCATGAATTGGATTTTGAAATTTGTTCCGGTACGGCTGCAGACCGTGCAGCACATAGTGCCGGACCAGATGATATGCTGTGTCTTGTGACTAGTCAGGCTAATCCTTTTTTCTCTGAATTCACGCCTATTAAGGGGGATGCTTGGCATACATTTGTTTTGGATTTGAAGTTAGAGAATAAGAAATATCTGGCGGAGTGGTCGGTTGATGGTAAAGTTTTAAAGAGGGCACAATTAGATTATGGTGAAGAAGCTTATTTCCGTGCTATATCTAGTGTCGAGAATCTTTATGGTATGGGCGATCATGCGGCAACTCAAGAAAATTATGCCTTATTTGATTATCTTGAATATGTTCCTTATGATTATTCAATGAAGCCGATTATCGAAGGTCAGCTTCCTCCCGAACCAGAGGGTACAACAGTGAAGTGGGACTTTGAGGAAGCTGGTTTTGTTCCTGTTGGATGGACTAACAATGGAGGAACGATTGCAGATGGAAGTTTGAATCTATCTAACGGGAATAACTTCGTTTATAGTCCGGAAGTGGGAGCTGGAAAATATACATGGGAAATAGATGTTCCTTTGGTAGGGGTAGGTGAAAAATGGTTGGCAGGTGGTAATATCGCTGCAACTAACGCTGAAGAAAGGTCATTCTCTATGTTTGTTTTCTCGGGTACTGAAAATGATCGTGCGGCTTGTACGGTTCCTCCTGTTCCAGGCCAGATGCTGGTACGTTGTTATACAGAGGCTATGGGAGTTTACGGTGTACCTATTGATCCGGGTAAACACACTTTGACTATTGACCTTAGACTTAATGCAGATGGTGCATATTGGGCGGCATGGATTATAGATGGTGAAGTGGCGAAAACATTTACTACCTGGTATACTCCGGCACAGTTTAAATTTGGATTCTCAATGATGACCTTTGCTGATGGAGGTGGCTGGCAAGGAGATAAGCCTACTGCAAAGACATATACAGTCAAATATGACTATATAGAATATAAGAAGTATAATTATGATGAAGAATAACAGTTTACTTTACATTCAATGAGGTATTTAAGCATAATTGGAACAGCTATATGCTGTGTAATGTTGGTAATGACGAGTGTTTCCTGCAAGCAGGAAACACTCGCTTCCACCACCCAGGAGAAGAAAGTAGCTCCTTGGTATGTCTATATAGATGGAAGATCTTTTAAGGATATAGAGCCAGTGAAAGAGATTATTAGTTCCATTAGCGTTTTCGGGAATCCTCCGAAATCATTTATTGATGAATGTCATCAGAATCATATCGAAGTATATCAGGCTGTAGGTGGGAATGAAGAAACGATTGATACGCCACAGAAAAGAAAGGCACTTGTTGAGAAGTATGTAAGCGATTGCAATGCAAATGGATATGATGGAATAGATCTTGATCTCGAACATTTGAGCCCTGATATTCAGGATGCATATACCGAATTCCTGAAACTTGCTTCAAAAGAACTCCATGCTGTTGGAAAGAAATTAAGCCATTGCGTTAGTTTTTATCCGGCTTTGTATCAGGATAACGAAACTAAGATGTTTCACGATCCGGCAGTTTTGAATACTACCTGCGACTTAATTAGAGTGATGTGTTACGATATGTATTTTGCACCTGGGATAGATAAGCCCGAGCTCAAACATAGGGATGATTGTATGGGCATTGGACCTACGTCTAATTATCTATGGACTAAAGAGGCGATGCTTTTCTGGATGAAACACATTCCGAATGATAAATTAGTGATGGCTCTGCCTGCTTATGCAAATGATTATGCTGTAACTGGTGACATCAAAGGAAGGCAGGTTTACCAATCTGTGCCTGACAGTATAAATGGAATTTTGCCTTCTCCTACCTGGTTATGTTATGAAAAGGTAAACATGTATCTGTATGATGGTACTGATGGTAATCGGCATCTGTTTTATGCAAGTGATGCCAGAAGTACGGAAGCGCTACTTGAACTAGCTGATGAACTGGGAATCTCTCAAATCGGTTTTTGGCACTTTAATAGCGTAGATCCGCAAATGTGGGATACTACCGCAAAGTGGCAAAAGAAATAATGAGATAATAAATCGACCTTGTAAATAATATAGCTTTATTCTCATCCCCCCCATTTAGAGAAAAGCTATTCTTAACAATAAGAGGCCGCAAAGGTATGAATCCATATCTTTGTGGCTTTTTATTTTTTTCTTACCTTTGGGGGAACTTAACATAACCCCCAAAAATGAAGAACATGAAAAAGATCTTTTTACTCATTTCCGTCATCCTATTTATTTTTCCAGTACAGGCTCAACATACATTGAGACTGATGACTTATAATATTAAAAATGCGAACGGCATGGATGATATTTGCAGTTTTCAACGGGTAGCCAATGTGATAAATAATGCTTCTCCTGATGTCGTGGCTATACAAGAGGTAGACAGTATGACCTGTCGGAGCGGACAGAAATATGTGCTGGGTGAGATAGCTGAACGTACACAGATGCATGCCTGTTTTGCACCTGCCATAGAGTTTGATGGAGGCAAATATGGAATCGGACTGTTGACAAAGCAAGTTCCGCTACGTTTACAAGCTATCCCTTTGCCTGGTAGAGAAGAGGCTCGCACCTTGATTCTGGCAGAATTTGAGGATTATATTTATTGTTGTACTCATCTGTCATTAACGGAAGAAGACCGTATGAAATCTTTGGAAATAGTGAAGTCATTGATTGCTTCCTATAAAAAGCCTCTTTTTCTAGCCGGGGATATGAATGCTGAACCTGAATCCGGTTTCATCAAAGAATTGCAAAAGGATTTTCAAATACTCTCCAATCCGGAAAAGCATACTTATCCTGCTCCCGATCCAAAAGAGACCATTGATTATATTGCCGCATCAAAGCAAAACGCTACCGGATTTGCTGTCATATCTGCGAGAGTAGTTAATGAGCCAATGGCTTCCGACCATCGTCCCATACTTGTGGAATTGCGTACTGCTGAAAAGGCAGACAAGATATTCCGTACTAAACCTTATTTACAGAATCCTGTGGGTAATGGCATTACTGTGATGTGGGAAACAACCGTTCCTTCTTATTGCTGGGTGGAATATGGCACAGATACTACCCGGCTGGAACGTGTGCGTATGATTGTTGACGGTCAGGTGGTCTGTAATAACAAGCTGCATAAAATACGTATAGATGGCTTGCAGCCCGGACAGAAATATTATTATCGTGTGTGTTCGCAAGAGATGTTGCTTTATCAGGCATATAAAAAGGTATTTGGAAATACTGCACAATCGACCTTCAGTGAATTTACTCTTCCTGTTGCTGATACAGAGTCTTTTACCGCTATTGTTTTTAATGATTTGCATCAACATACCAATACTTTCCGTACTCTATGTAAACAAATACAGGATGTTAAATACGATTTTGTTGTTTTCAATGGTGACTGTGTGGATGATCCTGTGGATCACGAGCAGGCAACCACATTTATCAGTGAACTGACCGAAGGAGTGTATGGCGACCGCATACCGACTTTCTTTATGCGTGGCAATCATGAAATCCGCAATGCCTATTCTATCGGTTTGCGTGATCATTTTGATTATGTGGGAGATAAAACTTATGCCTCTTTTAACTGGGGAGACACCCGTATCGTCATGTTGGATTGTGGAGAAGATAAACCGGACGACCATTGGGTATATTATGGCTTGAACGATTTTACCCAATTGCGTAATGAACAGGTTGATTTTCTGAAAAAAGAACTGTCTGCCAAAGAATTCAAGAAAGCAAAGAAACGTGTCCTTATTCATCATATTCCGCTTTACGGTAATTATGAAAAGAATCTCTGTGCGAATCTTTGGACTAAATTATTAGAAAAAGCACCTTTCAATATCAGCCTGAACGCACATACTCATAAATACGCTTACTATCCGAAAGGGGAACTGGGTAATAATTATCCGGTTATTATTGGTGGAGGATATAAGATGGACAGTGCTACGGTGATGATTCTGGAGAAGAAGAACGATGAATTGAGGATTAAGGTGCTGAATGTAAGGGGAGAGGTTTTACTGGATATAACAGTCTAAAGTCTCTAATAACTTTATAAAAAATGGAGGTGCGCCAGACTTCTAGACACACCTCCATGAATTAGTTATTTCATAAAGTGCTATTCGGAGAAATATGTATAATAGAAATTCTCTATATATCCGTCATAGTTTTTGCTTTCCTCTTTGATACAACTGTTCTCGTCATATTCGAATGTGTAAGTAGCTGTACTGGATGAATGTTGCCAACCACTGCTCGTATGGCAATTAGCCGAAGCTTTTCCAAAGAGACCAGTTTCAACCAGCCAACGACTAGCTCCACTGCTTTCCGCATAGATACAATGTGCTCCGCTCACATTAGGCACGGCAGAATAGGTCTGAACTTTAAACTGCTCTACTCCATCTGAAAATCTGGTCCATTGCATAATATTTCCATCTTCTATGGTGATGTTAGATGCAATATTACCATTCTTTTCAACTTTGGTCATGTAGCCATTCTCATCATAAGTATATTCGTAAGTGTTGGAACCATCTACAAAAGTTGCAACATAACCTTGGTCATTTAAAGTCATGTTATATGCGTTCTTACCTGTCACTGTGATATTATTTCCGTCATAAGCAAAGAGCCATTCTCTATCCAATTCTCCTTCATATAACCTGTATACACGTTTTACAGTACCATTATCATTATATTCGTAATACCATTTATCCCAGTCATCTGCAAAAGTGGCTATCCGATAAACTGTTACTTCAGAGGTTGTTGTAAAAGTGATTTCTGCATAGTCTGAATCTTCAAAATAGATTGATCCGGTTTTTTGAGCTTTTACTTTGAATGTATAACTTTTTTCCGGCTCTAAACCTGTCAGTTGAATTGTATTTTGGTCAGTACTTTGTTCACTACCGTTGTTCAAACTATAAATATAAGCTGTTGCGTTTCCTATGGCTTTCCATGTAATAACAGCAGAACTCTCTTTTACATCAGGAACAGTAACTTCCGGTTTATCCAGAACGTTTGTACTGGGATGATTGTCGTCATCACTGCAAGCAGTCGTACCTAGTACTACTGCCAGCATGGCTAATAAGTAAAAATACTTTTTCATGTTGTTCTATTTAAGGTTAATAATTAGTTTCCGGCAACTACTATCATTCCCAAACCAACCAGGAAGAAGATAAACATCAAGGCCAGTAGTTGATTAACAGATTTCGTTGAACCTTTAAATTCTTTCCAGATAAATACTCCCCAAATAGCGGCAATAAGTGGTGCGCCTTGTCCTAGTGCATAAGATACCGCCGGACCAGCTTCGCCTGATGCGATATAACTGAACGCGGAACCAAGTCCCCATATCGCTCCACCAAGCATTCCGCATATATGAGTTTTCGTGTTTCCTTTAAAGTATTCGGAGTAGCTGACTTTTTCTCCGACAAAAGGATATTTCATTACTAATGTGTTGAAAACAAAATTGCTTAGTAATACGCCTATTGAAAAAACAAAGATGGCAGAATAAGGAGTCATCATTCCTATAGCAGGAGAATTGAAGTTTTCTACGTCCATACCTTTCACTACGAACCTGTAGAACAAAGACATCAGTACACCGGCAATTAATGCAATGATAATTCCCTTTTTGTTGTTTTTCCTGCTTTCTTCTCCCTTTTGCATTTTTCCGGAAGCCACTCCATTGCAAATGATAGCAATAACAATGAGAGCTACACCGCCAAATAAAAGCAAAGGATTACCAGTTGGAATTCCCAGATAATTGACGATTACCCCTAATACCAATGCAATGCCAACTCCTAAAGGAAAAGCTACAGACATACCAGCCAAGGAAATAGACGCTGAAAGAAGAATGTTTGAAGCATTAAATATTACGCCCCCCAAGATAACCCAACCAATGCTGTCTCCTGATGCTTGTCCCAGATCTTCCAGGAATGAACGTCCGGTATCTCCATGACTACCCATTGTGAAGCCTAGTAAGATGGTGAACAATACCATTCCAATCACATAATCCCAATAAAAAAGTTCATAACGCCAATTTTTGGAAACTAGTTTTTGGGTATTACCCCAGGAACCCCAACAAATCATGGTTACGATGCAGAATATAACTGCCAATAAATAACTGTTTACTGTGAACATACTATTAGTATTTAATTGTTAAACATGAATTCTGTTATTTAAATATAGTATCCAATCTTCCCAATAAGTGAAAACATTGGCTTCTTTACATTTTCTTGACCGGAACTCATGTTCCAGGTCCGATTCTTTCAAAAGGATATGTATATTACTACTAAAACCATATTCTTTTGATTCGGGGAGTATCTCTATCCAACATCTGGGATATCTTTTGTGAGAGTTGACTGCTTTTATAAGATTTTGAGCATCATTCTCGTTGCCGATGGCATTTACACAGACTATGCCGGTAAACAAATTTTCTCTCTGAATGGCTTCTATACCTTTTTTGATATTATCTCCCAAAGTGATTAAAGCCCGCATACGTTGGGAACCTCTGATGCCGGAGAGTTGCTTTTCTATATCAGAAATTGTTTCTGACAGGTCTGTGTTAGCTTTTACGAAACAAAGAACAGCAGGCCATGTTTTATTCTCATCTACCATTTGATGAAACTGACTGACGAGAACCTTTTGCTGTTGTTCGTTGATTTCTCCCTGTACATAGATAATAGGATATTTTCTTGTGCTTCCTTGAGCCTGTCCCGGATAATAGACCGTTGCATTGGCTGTTTGGATAAACGGAGTCTCATTCGGAAGACTACTCTCACTATTTCCTGACCGCTTTCCATTGAAATATTTGTTTATGAATCTGAATGCTTTGGGTAGTGCAGTATTCCAGCAGGTGAAATCATGTCCTCCTGAACGTACTTCCCATTCATGAGGTATTTGTCTTTCCAGTAATAATCGGTGCAGTTCTTCATTACTTTCGCAAAGAGTACCTTCTTTATCTCCAATATCCAGCATGATGCCAAATCCTTTTAAATCGGAATTGCGGAGGGTGGAAAGAATGTGGTAGGGTGAATGTTGTTTATAGTAACTGGTTAGGCGCTGCTTACCATTCTTTCCCACTCCTCCGAAAATCCGTCCCCATTGATTGTCCCATCCTTTTTGTGGCCCTTCTTCTATGTATTGTTTTTCTGTACGGATGGATGGCGATAACGCAACGACAGAGCCGAATAAGTGGCGGTTGCGCAGACTAACGGATAATGCTCCGAATCCTCCCATAGAGAAACCAATGATCGAGCGTCCATTAATATCCTTGCGAGTACGATAGTTGTTATCTATATATGGAACCAGTTCTTTGATAAAGAAAGTTTCATAAAGGGAGCTGCCATCATAAGTGTCACTGTAATAAGACAGGTAACCGTCAGGAATAACCATAATGAAAGGTTGAATCTTTCCTTCTTTTATCATTTTGTCCATTACACGGGCAACGTTGCCGTATTCGAGCCAACTGGTATAATCACCTCCTATTCCATGAAACATGTATAAGACTGGATATTCTGTATCTGAATGTTCATAACCTTCCGGTAAGATAATAGAGTAGGAGACTTCTTGCTTTAGGGACGGACTGTAAATACTCATCCCTTCTTTTTCTATGGGAAGTGCCCAAGCTCCATCTATACCTGATAGAAATAGGATAATATATAACAGTATCTTCTTCATATTATTTCTTTATTAACTGTTCACCAATATAATAACTCATTGAATAAATACCTGTTTGGGCGGACTGTTCACTATCCAGTCCGTTTCTGACACGATATTGCACCGGAGCTTCTGCGCCTCGCAATCCATTGAACAGAGTAAAGATGCTATTGTAGTTGCTGCCTTCGTCTGTTATGTCCAAATAATAGATTTTGGCACGATTCTCGGCAGAAAGGTTGATAATATCCGCGTCTTCTGCAAAGAAAAAGTTGATAGCAGGGGCATTGCCTGTTGACTGATTGTATAAGTAATCAGCTTCTGAACCGTATGTTAATCCTAATCTGAAATCTGCATTGCTTTCCGTATGAACCGTCTTTTCCACAGCATCGGTAATAGCTGAAAAATTTGTTTCATTTAGAATCATTTCTTTCACATTAAAACCTGCGATTATCATACGTTTGATTTGCATAAGAGAATCTAATGCCACTGCTACCTTCTTTGTTGTAAGATCAACATTACCTTCTCCTTTGCTGTAATAAAGAACTTTGTAAGTTAGTTCGGAATTGTAGTCATCCGGTAACCATAGTTCGATATTGGAATTACCTACTTTTATGTTTTTATTAGTAGCATGTAATTCCTCTGTGAATTTTTTCAGAGTTTCCTGCGGATAGTTTTCTCCTTTGAATGAACGTTCGATAAAAGGCAGTGCCTCTTTCATGGATTCACGCCAATAACTGTCAGTATGGGCACCGTTTCGTACACGATATTCGTGCTTGATATTTTTGTCCCGTAATAGAGAATGTAATTCACCGTTTCCTGCATATAGTCTTTCTTCATCATCACCGCAGTCTATGTAATACCGTACTGTTTGAAATGTGGAACTTGGTTTATCCTTGAAAAAGTGTAGCGGACATTGGCTTTTATAATAGCTTGTCAGCCTGCCTGTTCCTGTCTGGCCGCTTCCTCCGAAGTTGTTTCCCCATTGAAGATTCCAACCGTCTTGTGACAAAGAGATGTATTGTTCATCTGTATTTAGAGAGGGACTTAATCCTATTGATACCGAGAATGTTTCAGGATGTTGCGATGCTATACTTAATGCCCCGAAACCTCCCATAGAGAATCCGGCAACAGCTCTTTCCGTCTTACTGGCTGTTGTTCGGAACCGCTTATCAATCAGGGGTACGAGTTCATTAATGAACATATCCATATAGTTGAACTTTCCGTCATAGCGGTTGCAAAAATAAGAGTTGAAACCTTCCGGCATGATGTAGATCAATGGGCGAATACTACCATTGCTGGTTTGCGCATCAGCTATGCTTTGAATATTCAGACCTGAAGGTCCCCATGAACTTTGGTTCCCTCCCCAGCCATGTAGAAGGAAAACTACTCCATATTTACCCGTACTTTCCGATAGATACTCTTGAGGCAGTAATACGGAATATTTGATTTCTTGTCCTAATATTTTGCTGTAAAAACTTTGATCGGGATTATAGCGTTTGGTAAACAGTTCCGGTGTCTCGGTCTGTTCGCCTTCGGACGGACTGTTATCATCAGACGAACATGATGACAATCCGTAGGAAAATAATAATAAGGCTAATAATAGGAGTAGTTTTCTATTCATGGCTTCTCTCTTTTATTTATAAGGATTGATTGGCTCTGCCGGTGTGGATGAATAAACCACCATGTCTTTACATTGAACGGCATATTTTTCATTTGGATTAATCCATTTAATAACCAGTTTGTGAGGTCCTTCCTCTAAATCATAATTATAGAAAATGTCATACTTTCTTTTTATGTAGTCATAAGGCATTTCTATGGTTTCTACTTTCTTGCCGTCAATGTAGGCCTCCAGGATGGCGATGTAATTGTCATTACTATCTTTAACATCTTGTCTGATCATCCCCATTAAAACAACTCCCTTGCCATTGAACTCAAATGTTTTTTCTGTACCGAGATCATATTTGATGACTCTTCTTTCAGAAGGATATAAGCCTTCAAAAGAAACTTCCCATGCTACGGTTTTTGGCTTCTGAATCGTGGTATAGTATTTATCTCCTTTGATTTTTCCTCCGTTTGCTTTTAATACATCACTCAATAGTTTGAGATTAATGTCGTATACAGAACTTAAAGAGATATCTGTGTAGGGGAACTTAATATTTTCACATCTTTCGAGTGCCGGTTTCCAGTATTCGGGGATAGCCTTGTAGCCTTGTATGACTCCAAGAATTCCTGCGGCAGTTGCCGGGTTACAGTCGGAATCTTGTCCGCAACGAGTGGCTATATCCATTGTTTTGAAAAAGTCGCCGTTGCCATATAAAAGTCCCATCACACAGTAAGCCGCATTGATAGTGGCGTCAATGTTAAATGCATTGAATACCCCTTCCGGGCAGCCAATCTCAAAAGCATGGCGGTTTTCTATTTCCAGCCAGCATTTACTCCAGTCATCGGGATATTGTTTCCAATATTTAATAACGTCTATGATGCAACGGTGAAATTTACTTTGTTCGGGTATTGTTTTAAGAGCTTCCGTGACAATTGTATAAATGTCGTTATTTACATAAGCTAATGCATACATTGCTCCCATGTATACACCTCCATACCATCCGTCGCCGTAGTTCATGATATGCCCTATCTTGTCCGAAAAATTGGAGGCGGTATTTACCATCCCCGGACATATCATTCCAATGAAGTCTGCTTCAATCTGGAAATCAATATCGTCAGCGTGCGGATTATTTTTCCAATGTCCGGATGCCGGTGGCATAATACCGTGTAATATGTTATATCTGGCTGCCTGGTTGGCATGCCATAATTTGTAATCTGCGTTTGCAAAGGCTTTGGCAAATGATTCGGCAGGGGCATTTATCCCTTCTTTTTGCATTACTTCCAGAAAGGTAAGATCCATATATACATCATCATACAATCCCGGATCTTCTGCAAAGATGTCCTTACAATAGTCATCATACCAGATTATTGGAGTTTTCTCATGAATGATCGCTCCTCTGTATTTAAATTCTGTAGGACCGCCATAGGTGCATCCTATGGTTTGTCCGGCCCAGCCTCCTTTAATTTTGTCGAGCAGTACCTCTTTACTTATTTCAACTGTTTTTCCATATTCTATTTGTGCCATTCCCGATATGGAAAAGGTAAATAGTAGAATGATGTTAATCAGGACTTTTTTCATCTTAACTTATTTATTAAAGTAAAATCTATCATGTTCTTTTTTCTCTGAATAATACATTATGTCGTTGATACGAATAATGTAGTCTTTTTTGCGGTTCAGCCATTTCATTTTAACGTGGTGTCTTCCTTCCTTCATGAGGTATTTCCAGGCTGGTTCTACTTTGCGGTCTGTGTTTCTCATGGGTAAAGCTGCTACATGGTCCAGTTCTCCGTCAATCCATATTTCCACTTTAGCAACGTAAGGGTCATTGGGCTCTGCCAATCCGAACACCTCGGAACCGATGTGGCGTGTAGATACCCGATTGATATAATCGGGAGTAATACTTCTTGTGCAGCAAATGTTGCCCCAGATAACAAATCCGTTACCATTGAAATCAAATTCAAATGTATCTGTCAGGAAGCAGTCTTTGCGTTCTCTATAAAGCGGATAGGTGTTTTCGAAATTTTGTTCTAAAGGAAGTATATCCGCCTTTTTGATTGGAATTTCTATCTCCCCACCAGATACTTTTCCACCTGTTTTGACTATGAGTTGTTTAGCTTGATCGAAACTCATTTGGTATGCTTTTGCCAACGACATATTCGTTCCTTCAAATGTAAAGTCTTCTACTTCTTTCAAAGGGTTTAACCAGAATGAAGGGATTTTATCATACCCATACATGACGCCGAGTACACCGCCGACTGTAGACGGATTACAGTCAGAATCTTGTCCGCAGCGTGTTGCAATATCGACAGAGTTGGTGAAGTCTCCTTTACCGTAGAGCATAGCTAATGCTACGAAAGCGGAATTGAGCTTGGCGTCAATATTAAAGTTTAGAAATACGCCTTTGGGACATCCTACATCACAGTTCCATTTTTCTTGCAGGAAGTACCAGCAATCTTTCCAGTTGTCCGGGTGCAAAGAATGGAAATTGATTACATCCTGAATACATTGATGGAATGTACTCTCTTCAGGTATGACAGAGATTGCGGTTTTTAGAATCGCTTCAGGACTTTTTTCATAGAAAGCGGAGCTATAAAGAGCTGCTACGAAAGCACCGCCATAAAAACCGTCACCACTGTTCATAATGTGGCCTACTCTGGAGGCGATATCCAATGCTTCCGGCAGCATTGCCGGAGCCATCAGACCAATGAAGTCTGCTTCGATCTGGAAATCCAGATCGTCTGCATGTGGGTTATTCAACCAATGACCGGAAGCCGGTGGCATGATACCTTGGCGGATATTATATCTGCCTGCTTGGTTAGCATGGGCCAAATGATAATCAGCGAATGCAAATCTTTTGGCAAGTTCTTCTTGTGAACAATCCAGGCCAAGTTCATCAAATGCCTCAACAAACGTGCAATCGTTATAAATATCATCGAATAATCCGGGTTTCTTTTCCCACCAATATTTAACGTAACCTTCCGCCCAGGGGATTGGCTGGTAATCTTGAATATAAGTTCCCGTGAACTTAAACTCTGTAGGTGCTCCGAAAACAACACCAATGGTTTGTCCGGCCCATCCTCCTTTAATCTTATCTAAAAGTTCTTTATCAGATAACTTTAAAGTTTTTACAGGCTGGGCTTGTACGTTGAGAGCAAAAAGCCCTATAATACATATCGTAATTATTTTCCTCATTTTTCTCCTCCTTTATTTCTCATAAACTCCCAACTCGGTGATAGAGATGAATGATGATACATTCTTTGTGTATTTATGCCAGTGTTCCTGCACTTTTGCATCCATTAGTACGCGTATTCCCTTGGTTTTTACTGCCGGGAATTCCAAAACATATTGTGCAAACGGAGGTTGGAAAAATACAATATCGGTTTCGGGAAGTGCCGGAGTTGATTTGAATTTACCTACGTCATACCAATGTCCGTCATTTCCAAGATATTGAATGTTTAGAGAAGTAAACCATCCTCCGAACTCTTCCAGACAGCCCATATCTAAAACAAGCATATTGATGTTATGCTCTTCTTTCCAACCGTATCCGAAATAGTCTATTTTAGGCAGATTACTTTTGGCCGCTAATGAATAAAATACAGATCCTACGCCATCTTTGACTCCGTCATTAATTACTTCTACATTTGTTGCGTACATCGGTTTTCCAAAGGTAATCCAGCAAGAATCGAGTACTTCTTCGTTTAGTTTGCGGATATTTGCGTAAATAGTGTCAGCCTTGGGGGCTATATTCTTGGTTTTAACCAATAACTCAAAGTCTTTAGTAATTGAGTTCTTGTTATTTGCGCTTAATTGAAGGGTAATTGGATATTTGCCGGCTTCTGTAGGAGTTCCTGCCAGTTTACCGTTTTGGAATGTAACTCCTACCGGAAGTTTACCTTTTACCAGTTCCCATTTGAAATCAGCGTTTGTTCTGCAGGCAAATGAATAATCGGTAGGCTGTCCGATTTCCAAGTCTGGATTCGGACCGATACAGAATTCCATAGGGGGGATGAATTGTGCTTTAGGGTTAACATATACCATATCACCTTTCACTTTTCCTCCTTTAGAGCAAACCAGTTCGATTGCTTTGTTGTAAGTACGTTCAATCATGTCTTCAATGGAAGCATCGGGCATATCAAACCTGGTGATATTGATATACCGGTCGTTGAAGGGTTTTTCCCATCCTTCGATAGGTTTAGTCAAACTTTCGGGAAGAGACTTTGCACCATACATTACTCCTAGAAGTCCGGAGATAGTGGCTGCCTGATTGTCGCAGTCAAATCCCATTGCACAGCTTAAATCCAATGTCCGTTGGAAATCTCCTTCGCCATACAACATAGCCAAAATCCCGCATAATCCGTTCAGATTAGCATTCCAGATTGTTTTTGTCATGGCTGGTTCATCTATGTAATATTTTTTAGCCATGATTTGACGTGCTTTTACCCAATCTTTAGGATATTTGTCATATAAAGCAATCATCTCTTTTACAGCTATCGCATATCTGTCATCAGCAGGCAGTTCTTTCAAGGCTCGTGTAATCAGTTTGCGGATATCCTTGCAGAAAAAAGCGTCAGCGTACATTGCACCATATAGGACAGTGGGAGATACTGCCCACGAATCGCTTGTGATACGGGCCGCCCAATCACTTTTTCCTGCAGCGTATGAGATCATTCCCGGTGCTGTATACGCCCATATCTCGTTAATCAATTGAGGGTCGATCTGATACCAGTGCGGATTCAGATTTTCGTCACCTGTGAACGGAGGGGTGAATCCAAGATGCATTAATCCGAGTGCAGCCCTATTGGCTAGCCATACACGGTCACGGATATGATACATCCATCCTTCACGCATATTGGCATAAGTAGGTTCTACGCCATATTTCTCCATTAATAGTAAGTAGATATACTCAACATCAGTATCGTCATCAGAGAATGCACCGTTATACTTCTGCAATTTATCTATGTTTTTAGTGTAACCGAATGGAAATCTGGATTCCGGGGCAGGTTCATCTACAAACTTGTTCTCAAAAGGAAGTCCATATATGTTTCCTACCATTTGCCCGATCCAAGCTCCGGCTATTTTGTCTTTTAACTCTGTCTTTGAAATCTTCTGTGCAGAGATAAATAAGATGTTAGTAATTAAAACAAGTAAAAAGATGATTGGTTTTTTCATACTTATCAGGGTTGATTTGTTGGAAGGTACACTTTTCTATGTGAACCTTCCAATTGTGGTTAATAATCTTTGTTTTGAGATAATTTTGGATTTGCATTTAAAATATCCGTAGGAATTGGAAATACATTTCTAAAAGTTTCTGAACTTTGGTCAGGGTGTGCCCAATATTTTTTCAGATATTTTCCGAAACGTATCATATCTTCATGGCGCCATCCTTCCCATGCCAGTTCTCTGCCTCGTTCTGCATAAAGTTCATCAATCGTCAATTGGCTTGTGGTATATGCATCAAGACCTGCTCTTGTACGAATCTTCTTGAAGTCTGCCAGTTGGATAGCTTCACTTGTTCTGTTTTGTCGTACCAAAGCCTCTACGTACATTAATACCACATCGGCATAACGGAAGATGGCAAAGTCGTTGTCCATACTAACTGTATATTCTTTTAAAGAACCATCAGTCTGGTAATGCCATTTCCAGCAGCGTGCACCGTCGTATGTACCACGTCCTCCGTTGCTATTGTAATATTTTTCTTCGGGGAAGACAGGAGTATATTCGAAACCAAGATCCTTTCCGCTTAGGTCTACTTGAGGACCGTATAACCAGCTCTGACTTCTGCGAAGATCTTGTTCTGCGTATGTTTGGAAAAAGTCCGGTTGGCAGAGAAAACCCGACCATGGAGCTGCCGGAATATTAAATGTTGCTTGTGATGCAGCTTCCAGTGTCAGCGTATGCAAATAAAATGAGTTACTGCCACCGCTAGTATATACTCTGTCATACAGGATTACAAAGATGTTCTCCTTAGAATCTTCATTTTTAATATCAAAATTAGTGGAATAAGAGTCTTCAATGCTGTAAGCACCTATATCCATAATGTCTTTACAGGCTTTCTCTGCTTTGTCATACATTGGAGTACCGAACCATGCTTCTGCATTCAGATACATTTTCGCAAGAATGCAATAAGCGGCAGCTTGTGTGGCCCGTCCATAATTAGTATCTGAAGGCTCCCTGTCTAGGAACTCGATATTGTCATTAATTTCTTTTTCCAGATAGTTGAAAATATATTCACGACTTTTTTGTTCCGGGTATCCGGTTTCCGTGTAGTCAGTTGTGAAAGGTACGTTTCCCCAACAAGAAATGGCTTGATAATAGTAGAAAGCACGCAATATTTTCATTTCAGCTATGATCTTCTCTTTTCCTTCAAACTGGATAGGTGATAATTCCGTTTCGTAAATAATTTCATTACATGCAGCAATACCATTAAATATCCAGTTCCAGCCCCTTGTTAATAATTTATTTGCAGGTGGAATTTTATTCGTCTGGATTTCTTCATAACGTCCATTACTGTACCAGGAACCACCACAAGCGGGAACAGCACATTCATCAGAAGCTTGTAAAAGCAGTGTCCATAAACTTTGTTCGGAATTGTATCCTTGTAATTTCGTATATGCTCTACCTGCATTGGCTACCAGTTCCTTCTCGTTTTTAAAGAAGTCATTCATCGCTACTCCTGTGTATACAGTTTCGCTAAGATCGGTACATCCGTATGATAATATACAGATAACGAAGCTTAATATTATATTTGTCTTTTTCATGGTAATCTTATTTTTTAGAATACTATATTAACTCCAAAAGTAAATTCTGTTGTACGCGGATAATAGCTCAAACTTTCCATACCGGGTTCCAGTCCGGAAAGGGCAACTTCTGGGTCGACACCAGAATAACCGGTGATACAGAATACATTCTGTGCAGTAAGAGACAATCTTAGTCTTTTTATCATTTTAGATGTGAAATCCCAAGTATATCCAAAGGTAACATTATCTAGTTTTAAATAAGAAGCATCCTCTATATATTTGGAGGAATATTTATAGGTCGTACTTGTGAAATTCGTTTGAGATAACCAGTTTGATGAGATATTTCTAAGTCCGATGCTGCTTAGATTTTCATATTCCATTGCATAGTTGTTCAGAATTTCTCCGCCGATAGATGCACGCAGTGAGAAACTCAAGTCGAATTTCTTATATCTGAAGGTATTACTCCAGCTAAGAGTGGCATCCGGATAAGCACAGCCAATTTTTTCCCATTGTTCTTCCGGTACGGAACCGTCTGCATTTTGTCCTAGCAATACATCTTTTCCATCTGTATCAGTTCCTAACCATATAGGACCATAGAAAGTACCCAATGACTGTCCTTCTATCAGACGTTGAGTGTAGCAGGCAGCACTTGTAGACCATCCCACTTTGTATGTTCCGTTAGTGAATTCATCATTGGTGAATTTCACCAATTTGTTTTTATTGTGCGAAACGGTAAGTGAGGTATTCCATGTAAAGTCTCTAGTGTTAAAAGGTGTACCGGATATTGTTAATTCAACTCCTTCATTAGTAACTTTTCCAACATTCGTAAACAAGGTATTATATACATAAGGAGGTGTTGGCACGATGTAGTCATATAGCAAGTTTGATGTAGTCCGTTTGTAATAATCGAAAGTGAACGAGAGGCGGTTATCAAACATTGTCATATCAACACCAACGTTGAACTCTGCTTTTTTCTCCCATTTTAGATCCGGATTTGCATTACTTGCAGGTTGATAAGTATTGATCCATTGGCCATTGTAATAGAATTTACCGGCTGTAGTCATCATCATCAAAGATTTGTAGTTTGAGAAATCCTGGTTACCGGTAACTCCGTATCCGGCTCTCAATTTTAAATCATCGATCCATTTGACATTCGAGAGGAATTTCTCTTTATTAATACGCCAACCTATGCTGACAGCCGGGAACCATCCCCATTTATTATTGTCACCGAAACGGCTGGAACCATCACGACGTAGTGAAGCAGACAAAAGATATTTATCATCGTAGTTGTACATAAAACGTCCGAAGAATCCGATATATGTATTATCTTCTTTATTGGATGACATACTGGCTTTGCCTTCAGTAAGATTTGTTCCTGTCCCGATGTTATGAGTCTGGTTGTCATCGAAGTCGAAACCGGAATTTGTCATGGATGCAGATGTGCTGTAAGTATACTGGTATGTATATCCGAGTAATGCCTGAATGGAATGTTTTCCGAAAATATTCGAGTAATTTAAAGTAGACTCATATTGTGTATCGTTTTCCTGATAGTTTTCAATATAGGCTTGCCCGTTTGTTCCTATTAAACTTGGATAATAATGTGTGTAGTATTCACGTGTCTCATATTGTTCCTTGTCGTATGAAACAAAGTTCTCCCATTTTAATCCTTTTATAGGCAATATGTTTAGAGTAGCACGAATATTTGCACCATAATTATCATTCTTACTTTCCATGTTCCTTTCGTTAATGATCGCTACCGGATTGTAATATTCCATTGCTTTGATACGGCTATATCCTCCGGCATCCGGATCGCTGTCGTCATAAACAGGTTCTGTTGGATTATGGGTAAATGCCTGCATAAAAGCACTTGTAGAGGAAGGGCTGTATTTGCGATGAATGATATTCAAGTTATAATCCAAATCGACCCATTTATCTAATAATGACTGGCGAATATTGGTACGTGCCATTAGCTTTTCGGAGTTATTATGCTTTTGCAAGCCATCGCTCTTTTCATAATTGAAAGAAGTGTGATGTGAGAACTTTTCGGAACCTCCGGATATAGACAAGTTGTGCTTATGGCTGAACGGAGTTTGTGTAATTTCTTTAAACCAATCGGTATCACTGTCAAAGATATAACTTTCCAATTCTGGGCGATACTCCTTGATAACAGATTTGTATTCGCTTGCCGATAAAGGTTTTGCTCTGCGTGAAACGACTCCCACGGTGAGTTGTCCATCATAAGAAACTTCCGTTTTGCCACTTCTTGCACGTTTAGTTGTGACGATGATTACTCCATTCGTACCTCTTGTTCCATAAATAGCAGCTGCCGAACCATCTTTTAATACGTCTATAGATTCCACTTCCTGGAAGTTGATATTTCTGATATCTGCACCTGCCACCCCATCAATAATAATTAATGGACCTTGACCTGCGGAAAGTGTGTTTGTTCCGCGAAGTAATACTTCATATTTGGCTGTCGGATCAGCACCGTTCGGGTTGATAATTTGTAATCCTGCCACTTTTCCTTGCAACATTCCCATAGCATTGGTGAATGTTCCGGGATTGAGGTCATCTTTCTTCATGCTGGTAACCGATCCTGTAAGCTCTTTCTTTGTGGTAGAGCCGTAGCCGATTACTACAACGTCATTAAGCACTTTCGAGTCTTCGCGCAGGTGTATTACAAGCTGTGTCTGATTTCCTACTTGTTGTTCAACAGTTGCATAACCTACATAAGATATAACCAATACATCAGAAGGATTCGCTTTTACATTGAAGGTTCCATCAACTCCTGTAATAGAACCATTTGTTGTACCTTTAACAAGGACACTGGCACCGATAATGGGTTCATTTGCTTCATCGAGGACTGTACCTCTTATTGCCTTCTGGGCAATAGCATCATTGCTCATCAAAGAAAATACTATTAACAACATACTTGTCAATAGACCGTGGATTGAACATTGTTTTATCATAATAACAGAATTAAGGATGATTATTGTATTTCTTTTCTCAAAGGTATAGATACTTGTGCTCCCATTCTGGTAACAGAAATAGAAGAGGCTTTACTTGCAAATATAATTGCATCTTTTAGATTTTTGCCCTCAGACAGAGCTACGCACAATCCGCCGCAGAATGTATCTCCGGCAGCGGTTGTGTCTACTGCTTCTACCTTGAAGGCTGGAATGTGGATAAACTCATTGTTTTCATAGGCGAGAGCTCCTTTGGCTCCCATCGTAATAATGACAGTTTTTATGCCTTTCGAACTAATATAACGAATCGCTTCTTTTGCCGATTCATCATCTGTAATGTGCATTCCCGAGATGATTTCAGCCTCTGTGATATTAGGAATAAGAATGTCGACATTGGCTAATAAATCGTCAGGCAGTTGTTGGGTAGGGGCAGGGGCGGGATTTAATATAACGGTAATTCCATCTTTTTTAGCCATTTTGGCTGCATAAGTGACACTCTCGATTGGAGTTTCCAACTGCATAATGACGATGGATGCCTGTTTGATGGCAGGTTCTGCATGCTGTATGTCATCAATAGATAAAGTCCCGTTGGCTCCGGAAGCAACAACAATACAGTTTTCCCCTTTTTTGTCGACATTGATAAGAGCTACTCCTGATGGTTCCTGCGGGGTAATTCCTACATAAGTAGTGTCGATCTTTTCTTTGTGAAACATTTCCAAGGTTTCATTTCCAAAAATGTCATTCCCTATTTTACATATGAAAGTGACATCTCCTCCTAGTCTTGCAGCAGCTACGGCTTGGTTAGCTCCTTTGCCGCCATGATTCATTAAGAAGTTTCCTCCCAGAATTGTTTCTCCTGGTTTTGGTAGACGGTCTGATTTGATAACCATATCCGTATTACTACTACCTATCACTACGATTTTCTTCTTTGTGTCCATATAATGAGTATTAAGTATTAAGGCGAATTGAATCGTAAACGATGCGCAATCGTTTGCGCAAATATAGAAATTTTTTTCAAAACAAAATATTTTTCTTGCTTTTTTCTCAAATAAAATGTTATTTTTGCAAAAAACAACCAGTAATGAAGAAAACTCTGATTGATGTATCAAAGAAAACTGGGTACTCTATCTCTACGATTTCTAGGGTCTTAAATGGGAAATCGGAGAAATATAGAATAAGCCAGTCTGCTAAGGAGGTTATTTTGCAGTCCGTTAAAGAATTGGACTATCAGCCTGATATAGTTGCGCAAAGTTTGCGCAACAACACGACATATACTATAGGCCTTCTTGTACCACACATAGATAATCCTTTTTTTGCCAATATAGCAAGTGTTGTCATTCGTGAAGCACAACGTTATAATTATACTGTTATGCTTATTGATACCCTGGAAGATCCTATTCAGGAAAATAAAGCTATTGATTCGCTTCTATCGCGTAAAATAGATGGGATTATTTTGGTTCCAACCGGTGAAAACCCTTCTAAACTCGAGGAGATTAGTACTAAAACTCCGATTGTGCTAATTGACCGCTATTTTGAGAAGCATAATTTGCCATACGTAGCTACTGATAATTATGTAGGAGCTTATCAGGCAACGAAATTATTAATAGAATCGGGGCATAGTAAGATTCTCTGTATTCAGGGGCCGGATATTTCTATAACAACTAAGGAACGTGTGCGCGGGTATCTTGATGCGCTTCGCGAAGCTGGTTATCAGGATAACGCAATGATAAGAGGAAATGAGTTCTCGATTCAGAATGGTTATATTGAGACTAAGTTGGCTCTGAACTCTACTACAAAACCTACTGCTATATTTGCGTTAAGTAGTACAATTCTTTTGGGAGCCGTCAAAGCATTAAATGAGCATAAAGTGAGAATTCCTCAAGATATGTCTATCATTTCGTTTGATGATAACTTATATCTGGACTATTTGAACCCTCCTATTACTCGTATTGCCCAGTCACTGGAGAATATTGGCATTATTGCTGTAAAAATGTTGATGCAGAAGATTTTGGAAGAAACTGAACTACATTCGGAGATTCTTTTGAAACCTAATATTATAAAACGGGATTCGATAAAGGTGTTAACTGATAGAAAGTAGTATTTTATATAATAGTAAAAATCGGGCTTGAACAATGTCAAGCCCGATTTTTACATATTAACACCGTTTCTTATGCTGCCGGATCCGGTGCTTCACCACCGTCTTCATTTCCACCTTCTCCGTTGCCTCCATTTCCATTGTCAGGCGTACTTGACACCATTGCCTTTTGACACCAACTATATGAATTTATAAGTATCAAGAGTTCTGGGCTTAGTTGTAATTCTTGGGGATTGGGGGGATTTGATTCAGGGCAATCACATCCCTAAAAATTGATTCATTCCTGCACGGTTTTGAATCAATTGCCACTAATGATTTCATTAGTTACTTTTAGGTAATTACTTCCCTATTAATATGTATTTCATAGAGGTTGTGTCAAAACGTTGGCACAACCTCTTTTATATTTTACAGTTCTGCTATA